>OFMO01000004.1_pt1 | contig 290485 bp, 262 predicted proteins | sample 1541821 | NCBI WGS metagenome assembly OFMO01 (sample SAMN04209253, study PRJEB22552) | human gut metagenome | biome: gut; material: feces | host: Homo sapiens | place: USA: Oklahoma | reverse complement strand
GCCGGTGTGTATGAATCTGAAGTGGCGGAGAAGGTGCAAGCTACCTTTCAAGAATTGCTGATCGAAGTAAGGAAATACTAAATAGAAACAAGTGAATTTCGCCGCTCAGTGTAAGAACCGGGCGTTTTTTCTTGTCCGAACTTCAAAAATATGCTATACTACGAATGATAAAGTACCATGAGGATAGGAGAAATAAATATGCGCATTTTAATGCTTGGAAACAGCTATATTTTTACAAATGATCTGCCGAGTATGTTGGCGGAAATCACGGGTGCCGAAGTGGTACAGAACACACGCGGCGGTGCACGCTTACGTGAGCAGCTGAACCCTGAAACAAGGCTCGGCGCAAAAGCATTGGAGCTGCTGCAAAATGAAAAATGGGATTACGTCGTTTTGCAGGAGATGAGCAACGGCCCTATCACAGCAAAGGAAAGCTTTATGCAGAGCGTGAAAGATTTGTGCGGTAAAATTCGTGAAAACGGTGCCGTACCGGTTCTGTATGCGACATGGGCATACCAAAAAGACGGCAAACAGCTTCAAAAATTCGGCATAGATTACGATGAAATGTACCGCAAAATGCACGAAGCCTATGCAGAAGCGGCAGAGAAAAACCACACACTGCTCGCCGATGTCGGCAGTGCATTTTATGAAAAAACCGAAACCGAAAATCTTTTCAACGATGACGGCAGCCATCCGAACGAAGCGGGCTCGAACCTTGCCGCCGAAACGATTGCCGAAGTCATTTTAAAGGATGCAAATGCATAACGTATCCCTACTGTGCATACGCTGTATCGGAAAAATACGGCGAAACGGGGGAGCGATATGTTAGAACGCATCGGAGAAATGCATGGGCGAGAGGTGATCAGTGTTTTGGATGGTTCGCGCATCGGGTATCTCGGTGATATTGAATTTGATACACAGCAGGCGGCATTGACGGCGATCGTGGTGTACGGCCGTCCGCGCTTTTTCGGATTGTTTGGCAGAGAGAATGACTGTGTGATCCCATGGAGCGCTGTGAAGACCATTGGGGAGGATGCTGTGCTGGTCGATCACATTCCCGTAAAGCGGACACCGAAGCGCAGCTTCTTGCAAAATTTCTTTGAAAACGGATAGAAAACACTTGCTTTACCCGGCATGTTGTGCTATAATAGTTCAGCGATTTGCAGATTCTGCAAGCAAAAACGCACGCCGAGGCTCTCGGATTGGTGCCGCGAAAGCGGTTTTCCCCGAAAATATCAGCCCGGCGGAGGAAAAACCAAGGAGGTATTTTCAAATGGCAGTCGTATCAATGAAGCAGCTTCTGGAGGCCGGTGTTCACTTCGGTCACCAGACAAGAAGATGGAACCCGAAGATGGCACAGTACATCTTCACGGAGAGAAACGGTATCTACATCATCGACCTGCAGAAGACCGTTAAGAAGCTCGAAGAGGCTTACAATTTCGTTCGTGACCTTTCCATGGAAGGCAAGAGCGTTCTCTTCGTAGGCACAAAGAAGCAGGCTCAGGAGTCCGTTAAGGAAGAGGCTCTCCGCGCAGGCGCTTACTATGTAAACGCTCGTTGGCTGGGCGGCATGCTCACCAACTTCACGACCATCCGCCGCAGAATCCAGAGACTTGCACAGCTGCGCAAGATGCAGGAAGACGGCACCTTCGAGCTGCTCCCGAAGAAGGAAGTCAGCAAGCTTGAGCTCGAGATCGAAAAGCTCGAAAAGTATCTTGGCGGCATCAAGGACATGAAGGAGTTCCCGGGCGCACTGTTCATTGTTGACCCGAGAAAGGAAAGAATCGCTGTTTCCGAGGCTAAGAAGCTCGGTATTCCGATCGTTGCAATCGTAGATACCAACTGCGATCCGGACGAGATTGACTATGTTATCCCGGGCAACGACGACGCTATCCGCGCTGTTAAGCTCATCGCAGGTGCTATGGCTAACGCTATCATCGAAGGCCGCGAGGGCCGCATGGGCGCTGCTGCTGAGGAGACCGAAGAAGCTGCTGCAGAGACCGAGGAATAATTTAATTTCGGTTAAAAATTCCTTTCGTTTGATATAGAGTTTAAGATTCTACAAGGAATGGTGATTTGAAATGAATTTCACAGCTAAGGACGTTGCAGATCTGCGCGCTAAGACAGGCTGCGGCATGATGGATTGCAAAAAGGCTCTCACAGAGGCTGAGGGCGATGTAGAGAAGGCAACCGAGATTCTCCGCGAGAAGGGTCTTGCAGCTTCCGTTAAGAAGGCAAGCCGTATTGCAGCTGAGGGTGTTGCATACGCTATGGTCAGCGAGTGCGGTAAGGTTGGCGTTGTGATTGAAGTCAACGCTGAGACCGACTTCGTTGCAAAGAATGCTCAGTTCATCGATTTCGTTAAGACCTGTGCCGAGACCGTTATCTATGAGAACCCGGCAGACGTTGAAGCTCTCCTTGCAGCTAAGGCACACGGCTCCGATATGACTGTTGATGCTATGCTGAAGGATAAGATTCTCACCATCGGCGAGAACATCAAGATCCGTCGCTTCGTCCGTTACGAGGGCGACTGCGTTGCTTACGTACACGGCGGCGGCAGAATCGGCGTTCTCGTTCGTTTTGAGACCGAGAATGTTCCGGCAGAAGTTCTCAACGAGTGCGGCAAGGACGTCGCAATGCAGATTGCCGCTCTGAATCCGGCTTATCTCGATAAGTCCACGGTTCCGGCTGAAGCACTCGATAAGGAAAAAGAAATCCTCATGGCTCAGATCCAGAACGATCCGAAGAACTCCAAGAAGCCGCAGAACATCATCGAGAAGATGGTTACCGGCAGAATCGGCAAGTTCTATGAGAACAACTGCCTCCTGCAGCAGGCGTTCGTTAAGAACGGCGACCTCTCCGTTGAGCAGTACATTGCTGAGGAAGCAAAGAAGGCCGGCGGCACGATGAAGGTTACGGATTTCGTTCGCTTCGAGAAGGGCGAAGGCCTCGAGAAGAGAAACGACGATTTCGCAAGCGAAGTTGCCAACATGGTTAAATAATTGATTCTCTGAATCAGCACACCCCGAACGATTTTGCGTCGTTCGGGGTGTTTTTGTATCGTATAACTTTTGGAAAATATAAAATGTGCCCCGACAAGACATCAAAATCTTGCCGGGGCGCAGAACAACCGATTTTCAATTTGCGTAGCGCGTGTAATAGGTAAGGTCGCCTTCCATGCCGAGAAGCTCGCTGCGGGTGATTTGTCGGCCCCAGGTGATCTGGCAGTTTTCGTAATCTGCATTTACTTCCGTCACGGTGATGGTATCGATATCCCAGTCGATGTCCGTCACGATCATCGAGTGCTCATACCAACCCATGCGGATGTGATCGCCGATGCGCAACTCGTCAAAGTCGTAAAACTCTGTGATCGGTGCATCGTAGCCGAACAGCAGGTCGCTGATGATGGAAGCGTAGCCGAGGCATTGCGTTTCGTCTCCGTATTGCGGGAAGAAATCATCCATCAGTCCATTATAAATGTTGCAGTTTCCATAACCATAAACAGAATGGTTGCACGGCGTGTCTGTAACGCACATGGCAATTTCGTCTGCCGTCATTTCGCTTGTGTCCACACCGATATGGTTCCAGTACATGCCGTTTGGAAAATAATCTTCAAGCAGCTCAAGCCGTGTCTGCACGCCTTGCTCCGCAAGATTGCCGCTGGAAACAAATAATGGCACAGAGCTGTATGCATCTACAAGCTCTGCGGTGTCTTCTACTTCGCCAGCCGGAAAAATGCGCTCTTTCGCGGCATAGGAAGACGCGGCATTCATTTCCGAAGCTTCTTCTTCGGCTTCCTCAACTTCATCGTTGCCCGCATCGTAGACGTACATTTCCACCTGCTCGTCAGCTGCGCCAATCGCTGCAGTGTATGTGACGGTTTCCTCCGCGCTCTCCACTAGATTCCCTTGCAGGAACAGCAAACCAAACGCGGCGGCGGATATCGTCACGGCAGCCACCGGCAAGACGATTGGTAGGGAAGAGAGAAGATGTTCACGTCGGTTTTTCGGTTCTCTAAAGTGATTTTGCGGCATAAATACGCTCCTCAGAACAGGATCCGGCAGCAGAAGCTTGCTGCTCAAAATTACTCTATTATATAAAATACTATGTATTTGTGACGTACGTATGACGAAAATCAACAAATTTCCTGTATTTTGATAAAAAAGTGCCCGCAGCGGAAAAAACTGCGGGCACCAAACGTATCTGTTAGTCTTCGATTGCGGCTTTGCGACTCAAAACGTCGTGGAAGAACGCGGGATCAAACTTCGGTTTTCTCTGATAGGTGTAAAGGCCATTCTGTTCCTGCTCCACGTCGGTCAGCTGCGTGTAGCAAAGGCCGAACATTTCACTGTTATCGAGCAATGCGTCTGTAAGGCCCTTAAAGCGCGTGAGGAATTCTTCTTCGGTCTTCGGACCGGTGCCGTAGCCCCAGCCGCTCTCGTCCTGACTCCACTGAATGCCGCCGTATTCGCTGACGAACGTCGCTTCGCCCTTGTAGGTCTGGCGGTGCGCGTGGTTGTCAAACAGTGTGCCCTCGGTCATCAGCTTGTCATAGTGCTCCTTAAAGATCTCCGGGTTCTGCTCGTAATCGTGCACGCAGAAAATATCAGTTGCCACATGATAGTTGCCGCTCGTATCGATGCACGGACGGGTAGGGTCAAGCGCTTTTGTTGCTCTGTAAACGATGTCGAGTGCGTCGTCAAACTGTTTCCTGCCGTCGGTATCCCATGTCTCGTTGTACGGACACCAGCCGACAATAGCCGGGTGATTAAAATCGCGGCGGATCTCTTCCGTCCACTCCGGCAAAATGCCGTAAACGGAATCGGCATAGGAGGAATCGAGACCCCAGTTCGGGAATTCGCCCCAAACGATATAGCCTAAGCGGTCTGCGTGGTAGAGGAAGCGCTCTTCAAAAATCTTCTCATGCAGTCTGGCACCGTTGAAACCGACGGCAAGGGAGAGCTTAATGTCGTTTTCAAGCGCTTCGTCGCTCGGCGCAGTGTAGATGCCATCCGGATAGAAACCTTGGTCGAGCACCAGACGCTGGAAAACAGAGCGGCCGTTGATGCGGAACTTGTGGCCGTCCAGGCGCACTTCGCGCAGACCAAAGTAGCCCGTGACGTTATCTTCACCGAAAGCGAATGCAACATCATACAGATTGCCGCAGCCGACATCCCACAGATGCTTTTCGCTCAGCTTTATCGTGAATGTGTGCGTGCCGCAGGCGTTTTCAGCTGTGTAGCTGCCCATTTCTTTGCCTTCAAACGAAGCCGTTGCTGTAAGGTTTGCCGTACCGACCAGCTCTGCGGTCACCGTTACCGTGCCTGCGGTGATGTTCGGATAATACTGCACGCGGGAAATATAAGCCTTCGGGGTGAACTCCAGCCATACGGTCTGCCAAATGCCTGTGGTGCGCGTGTAGAAGCAGCCGTATGAGTTATATTGCTCGCTCTGCTTGCCGCTCGGGATGAGGCGGTCGCGCGTATTATCTTCGGCGTAGACGGCAATTTCATTTCCGCCCGCTTTTAAAAGTGCGGTCACGTCAAACTCAAACGAAACATAGCCGCCCTTGTGTGTGCCGGCAAGCTCGCCGTTCACAAAAACTTTTGCGCAATAATCCACAGCGCCGAAATGCAGCACGGCGCGGCCCTTCAGCTGTTTTTCTGTGACCGTTACAGTGCGCTTATACCACACGCCGTACATGAAATCCGTGTGCTGCACACCGGAAAGTTCGCTTTCCGGGCAGAACGGTACGGTGATCTCCCCGCTGAGCGCTGTGCCGACCTTCTGTAAGCCGCGTGCCTCACCGCTGCGGCCGTTGTCGATCTCAAACGCCCATGTGCCGTTCAGGTTCATCCAGTTTTCGCGCACAAACTGCGGGCGCGGATATTCTTTTCTCGGTATATTACTCATTTTTCGTACATCCTTTCCCCGAAAAGACGGCAAATCTCAATTTCTGCCGCGCTTTTTTGATTACGGTTTCATTGTACGCAATCACTATGCAAAATACAATGTCGTATCATGCACGAAAATTGACTTATTCTATTGCGACACGGGAAGTTTTTGAGTATAATATAAAGCAAAGGGGGCGTCAAAATGGAGATTACAGATATTCGCCACGATTGGCCGGAAAAAGCCGGGTTTACACTTGTGCGCCCAACAGGCATTGAAATCTACACGTTTTTGCACTTTATGAACAGCGTAGAGATCGAAATTAACAGGGAAAAGGTCACAGTAAGACCCGGCGCGTGTATTTTCTATGCGCCGGATGAACCACAGTGGTTTCACTCAGACAGTAACCTCACGCACAACTGGGCGCATTTTGCGCCTGGCTTTCGCGTGCAGCTTTTGCGCTATCATATTCCCGAAAATACACTGCTTTACCCACGTGCGGCAGAGTTTATCTCCGGCCTTTTCCGAAAAACGGAAGCTGCATTTTTCTCCAATGAGCCGTTTCGGGAGGACTTGTTGGAAGCATACACCACAGAATTTCTTGTGCGTTTCTCCCGCGCCATAGCGGAAGAAAACTACTCGCCTACAGTCAGCCCTGCAGATAGGGAAAAGATGCAGAACCTGCGTCACACGGTGCTTTCTGATCCGGAAAAGCACTGGACTGTGCCGCAAATGGCATCGCTTGCGTCTGTCAGCGCTTCGCACCTGCATGCGTTATACCGCGCGGTTTTTGGTACATCGCCCATGCACGACCTGATTGAAGCGCGTATTCGTTATGCACAGTCTTTATTGCTCTCCGGCAGTGACTTGCCCATCACGGAAGTTGCCGAGCACAGCGGATATGCAGACCCATACCATTTCATCCGCCAGTTTAAACGCATCACCGGCGAAACACCTGCCGCGTACCGCCGTGCAAGACGGTAAAGTTGCAAAAGAAAAAGCCTTATTCCGCCCCAAAAAGGGAAAAATAAAGCTTTTGTTTTTCTTTTAAATTTGCTTGTCTGTTGTTAACAAAACAAAATAATTCCATAAAGAAACAGCGCCAATCTGTAATTTGACGCTGTTTTCGACTATATTCAGTTCAGCACAAAGAACTGCTCATACCAAAGGATAAACGTATAGAACGACCAGATCTTCTGCATGTTCAGCGCCTTGCCGCTCTTGTGGTCATCGAGCAGCTTCATCAGCTCGCTTGTCACGAAGAATTTCTCCGCAATATCGCTCTGGAACGCCGCCTTGACCTTGTTGTAGTACTTATCCTCACGCAGCCAATCGTTCAGCGGAACAGGGAAGCCGAGCTTCTTTTTGTTCGCGGTACGCTCCGGCAGCTGCTTGATGGCCGCGCCGCGCAGGGCGATCTTCGTCGTTTCGTTTGCTGCACGGTAGCGGGAAGGAATGCGTGTGGAAAGCTCCAGCATCTTTTTATCGAGGAACGGCACGCGCAACTCAAGGGAGTTTGCCATACTCATGCGGTCGGCTTTCAGTAGGATGTCGTAAATCATCCACGTGTGCATGTCCACATACTGAAGCTGGGTCGGCTCGTCGAGATTCGATACTTCGTTGAAATAGCGCTTGCTGTATTCCTCCGGCACCTTGCTCGCGATGGGACGCTTCAAGAATTTTTGGCGCTCTGCGCTCTGGAAAACGTAGTTTGCGCGCATAAAGCGCTGATACGGCTCCATGGCGCCGCGCACGAGAAAGTTTTTGCCCTTGAAGTTCGGGCAGTGCTTTGCGACCGTGCCGAGGACTTTACGCACCGGGCGCGGTACCTTATGCGAATAGTGGTCAAAGTGTCCGCCTGCAAGATACATCGGGTAGCCGCCGAACAGCTCGTCCGCACCTTCACCGGAAAGCACGACCTTCACATAGCGGCGGGCATTTTTGGCGAGGAAGTAGAGCGGAATCTCCGAGGGATTCGGCAGCGGCTCGTCCATGTAATACTGAATCTCCGGCACCGCGTCGAAGAACTCATCTGCGGAAACCTTATTCGCGATGTTCGGTACGCCGATGACATTGGAGAAGTCCTGCGCATACGGCAGCTCGCTGTATTTTTCCTCCTCGTAGCCGACGGAGAATGTCTTGACCTTCTTCGTACCCTTGGAGATTTCTTTCACAACATAGCTGGAATCCACGCCGGAGGAGAGGAAGCAGCCGACCTCAACATCGGCGATCTGGTGCATGGAGACGGACTCCGTGAACTCCTTTGTGATGGCGTCCTCCCAGTATTCAAGCGATTTATCGTCTTCAATCTTGTATTCGATCTTATAGTAACGCTCCACTTTCAGTTCGCCATTTTTGTAGGTGAAGCAGTGTGCGCCGGGCAGCTTGAAGACATTTTTAAAAATTGTGCGCTCGTCCGGGCTGTACTCGTAGGAAAGGTACAACGGGATCATATCCTCGTCGAGCTCTTTTTCAAAATTCGGGTGAGAGAGAAAGCTTTTGATCTCGCTGCCGAACATGAATTCCTTGCCCTTTTTGTAGTAATAGAACGGCTTGATGCCGAAAATATCGCGTGCACCAAAGAGCTCTTTTGTGTTCTTGTTCCAGATGATGAAAGCAAACATGCCGCGCAGACGGTCAAGGATTTTTTTGCCGTATTCCTCGTATCCGTGCAGAATCGTTTCGCTGTCTGTCTTTGTGGCGAAGACGTGTCCGGCTTTGATGAGCTCTTCGCGAAGCTCCTGATAGTTGTAAATTTCGCCGTTAAAGAGCAGCACAAGCGAGCCGTCTTCGTTTAAGATCGGCTGCCTGCCGCCCTCGAGGTCGATGATGGAAAGGCGGCGGAAACCGAGGGCAATGCCGTCGTCAATGTAATAATGGGCATCATCCGGGCCGCGGTGCTTGATGCGGTCGGCCATTTTATGGATGACTTCTTCTTTATCGAACGTTCCGTAGTTGTGAATATAACCGGCAAAGCCGCACATACAAAACGCCTCCTTATGCTTTTATTGTTGGATCAGGGAAGAATATTTCGGCTTAAGTTTTTTGCCGCACGCTAAAATGCACGCGCGTGCCAACACTTCCAGCGCGTCGAGATAACCGGGCCCAAGCTCGTTATCGCGCTTGATGATGGAGAGCTCCGTGCAGCCTAAAATAATAGCGTCGCAGCCGTCCGCGCGCAAAGCGTCGGAAACGGCGCGGAATTTTACCATGTCCGCCGGTTCACCTGCTTTTACGCAGTCGTAAATGAGCGACATTACGTTCTGCTGCATTTCGTCGTTCGGCAAAACGTAGGAAAGACCCGCATCGGTCAGCGCGGTTTGAAATAAGCCCATGTGCACCGTACCGGTTGTCGCCATAATGCCGGGCTTTTTGCAGCCGGCTTCTTTTAGATATGCTGCCGTTTCGCGCACCATGTGGATAAACGGAATGTGTACGCTGCTTTGCAGTTCATCGTGAAAGCTGTGTGCCGTCACGCACGGGGTAGCGAGTGCGCACACACCCAGCGCCTCCAATTTCTGTGCGATGTCGATCATCGGCGGCACAGGGGAGGGCTTTGTATGGTCTAAAATGTATGCGGTCCGATCCGGCACACTCGGGCGATTGAATATGATCGCGTCAAGATGCTCCTGATCGGTGCGAGCATCGGTCATGTCGGTGATAAGCTCTAATAAATACGCCGTCGCCATGGGGCCGAGTCCGCCGATAACGCCTAAACTGTTCATCAGTCACGCAGTCCTTTGTTGTTAAAATAACGCTTGTACTTTTCAAAGTAGTTGTGCTGGTTGCGGCGGAACATCAGCCAGCGCATCAGGCTGCGGTCTTTCTTGTAATAATACGAGTTAACCACTTTACCTTCGTCGATGAGCTTTTTTGCTTCCGCTTTCACGGCGGTGTCCGGACAATAGTCAAAGATGATCTTCGTCGGGATGATTGTGTACAGCACTTTATTTGTGGCAATGGTAAGATCCATGGGCTTGTTGTAGATGACGTCGTCCGCAAGCCATTTTGCAATGTTGTAGCCCGCAGCCGTTACGAAATAGCTGCTGCGGCCCTGTCGCAGGTTCATCTCGAAGAGCTTATATTTGCCGTCACGCTCGTCGTACTTCATATCGAAGTTTGCAAAGCCCACGTAACCGATGCCCTCAAGAAAGTTTTTCATCGTCTCGTTCAGCTTTTCGTCGTAGCCGTTGATGATAGCCGCATAGCTGCCGATGCCCTCCGGGGAATGCTCCTCGAGCACGGCATTGCCGAGTGCAATGAGCTTTACTTTTTTATCCTTGCCGCAGTAGCAGTTCATCACGCGCATTTTAGAATCGTCACCCGGGATGAATTCCTGCAAAATGAGGTGATCTTTGTAAGAGGAACCGTAGATGGCGTCCAAAATCGCATCAAATTCCTCGCGGGTGTTTGCAACGAAAACCTTCTTTTTGTGCGGGAACTTGCAGTTCCAGTATGCCACGCTGTTCGAGGGCTTGATGATGACCGGGAAGTCGAAAGGCAGCTCAAGATTTTTGTGGTTCTCATACGTGCAGGTCGTTGTCTTCGGGAACGAGAAGCCATGCTCCTCGCAGACCTGATAAAAGCTTTCCTTGATGGAAAGGCGCATTAAAAGCTCTTCGCTGATGCACTCGAATTCATAAATGCCGCGCAGCTTCGTCTGGTTGCGCACAAGCATTTTGATGTAGTTGTCGCCGCAGGGGACGAGCAGTAATCTCTGACCGGAGAAGTTCTTTGCAAATTCCGTCAGCGTGCGGACAAACACGTCATCTTCTTCAAGGCGCGGTTCTACCTTTAAAACTTCCACAATGTGGCTGTGCGTGCAGGCGGGGAGGATGCCCTTGCCGACCGCTACGCTTTTGTACCCGTAAGCCTCGTGGAAAGAACGCGCCATGCCGTATACGTTGATGTCACTGCCGAGCAGAACCGGCAGAAAATCTTGTTTTTTTAATGCTTCTGTATTCATGATCTTTATTTTCCTTCCAAATACTTACGCGGTCTTTGCGTCTGTGTGCTCCGCATAGCCGTTGAGAATATCATCGTTAAAGAACTGGTCGTACCACACGAGGAACGTGTAAACCGTCCAAACGCGGCGGCTGTTGTCCGCCTTGCCGTTTTTGTGGTCGTCCAGCAGTTTTACGAGCATGTCGGTGTTGAAGTATTTCTGTGCCACTTCGCCCGTGAACTTCTCCTTTACGATGTTGTAGTACTTGTCTTCCTTGAGCCACACACGCGTCGGCACGGGGAAGCCGAGCTTCTTTTTGCCGGCCCACTTTTCGGGCATGCGGCGCAAAGCGGCCTTGCGCATCGCAAACTTCGTGTTCTCGTCGTTTACACGGTACTTGAGCGGAATGCGCTCCGCAAGCTCCATAATCTTCTTGTCGAGGAACGGCACGCGCACCTCAAGGGAATTTGCCATGCTCATTTTATCCGCTTTCAGAAGAATATCGCCGACCATCCAGGCGTTAAGGTCAACGAACTGCATTTTCGTTACCGGGTCTTTGCCCTTTACGCGATCATAGAACGGCTTTACGACTTCTGCCGGGGACGGTGCATCGGTCTTAATTTTCAGGAGCTTCTTGCGTTCTTCCTCAGTGAACATGTACGCGTTGCCGATAAAGCGGTCTTCGAGCTTTTTGCCGCGGCGGATAAGGAAGTTAATGCCGGATTTCTTCGGCAGGTGCGAAGCGACTTTGCCGATAAAGCGACGGATGGGGAACGGGATCTTATCATAAGCCGGTACGGCGAGCGGTTCTTTATAAATGTTGTAGCCACCGAAAATTTCATCGGCGCCCTCGCCGGACATCACGACCTTCAAATATTTGGAAGCCGTGTTGCACACGAAATAGAGTGCCACGGCGGACGGGTCGGCAAGCGGCTCGTCCATATGGTACTGAATCTTGCCGAAGTTGCCCCAGAACTCTTCCGGGGTAATCGTCTTGCTGTAATTCTTCACCGGAATCAGCTCGGAAAGCTCCTTTGCGTAGCTGATCTCGTTGTATTTTTCGCCGTTGTCAAAGCCGACCGTAAACGTCTTGTCCACATCGGCAGAGCAGGCCACATAGCTGGAATCCACGCCGGAGGAAAGGAAAGAGCCGACTTCAACGTCCGCAATCTTGTGTGCGTTCACGGAGTCGTCAAAGGTCTTTTCAATCTCGTCCACCCAATATTCAAGCGGCTTGTCTTCTTCCGCGTTGAATTCCGGGATCCAGTAGCGCTGCATATTCATTTTGCCGTCTTTGTAGAAGAAATAATGTGCAGGCGGCAGCTTGTAAACGTTCTTGAAGAATGTCTCGTAGCCCGGAGAATACTGGAAAGAAAGGTAGCCCTCCAGTGCGCGTTCATTCAGCTCGCGCTTAAAGTGCGGGTGTTCCACAAAGCTCTTGATCTCGCTGCCGAACATCAACGTGCCCTGCATCTTTGCATAGTAAAACGGCTTAATGCCAAAGTAATCGCGCGCGCCGAACAGTGTTTTCGTGTTCTTGTCCCAAATGATGAACGCGAACATGCCGCGCAGCTTATTGAGCAGGTCGGTGCCGTATTCTTCAAAGCCGTGCAGCAGCACTTCGCTGTCCGTTTTCGTTGTGAATACATGGCCTGCCTTTAAAAGGTCTTCGCGGAGAGACTGATAGTTATAAATCTCGCCGTTAAACATGAGAACCTTGCTTTTATCTTCATTCAAAATCGGCTGTCTGCCGCCCTCGAGGTCAATGATGGAAAGTCTGCGGAAACCGAGCGAGATCTCGCCGTCCATGTAATAGTCGGCGTCGTCCGGACCGCGGTGACGGATGCGGTCTGCCATAGCGTGCAGTACGGGCTCCATAAGCTGTGTTTCGCCGCCGTCAATATAACCTACAAAACCACACATACAGTTTGCCTCCTTTTTGCAGTTGGTTTACTTAGTTTTCCTTGTGTTCGTTTTCGGTATTCTCGATCAATGCAAAAAGCGAGGGCGCCCAATCGGGATATTCCGCCGAGAGCATCTCGCCGGAAAGCTGGGGCAAGTCGTCTTTTTTAACGGCTTCGTCGTCCGACACTTTTTCGCCGAGCAGCATCACGCGGCTTTTGGCACGCGCCAGCTGCATACGGCCGTCGGTCAGCGCCTCACTCAGTCCGTCCTTCGTCTCAAAAAGAGCCGAGGGATTTTTCGGGTTCGCCGTATACAGCATGCGGAACGCGTTATACACAGCGCCGCTCAAATACAGCGTGATCTCTTTTGTTAAAGATTTGCTATTGATTTTTTTCAGAATACCAAATACAATATGTAAGGAGTTCGATATTATTTTTCGGTTCACGTTGGGGAGACCATCGTGCGTGTCTTCCTCCTCCGTTTCCGGCACATGCAGCTTTTCGCCCTGCCGGTGCGGTGTTTTGCCCAGCAGATAATCACAGGAGACCCCGTAATAATCCGCCGTGCGCACAATGAAGTCCAAACCGCATTCACGTATGCCTTTTTCGTAATGAGAGAGCAGCGCCTGCGAGATGCCAAGGTCTGCGGCAGCCTTTTTCTGGCTGATACCCTGTTCCTTGCGCAGCAGTGTCAGAATGCGCGGAAAATCACTGTTCACAAAAGTTTCACCACCTGAGTCAAAAAATAACACTCTGTAAATTATAAACGAAATTATCCGAGAAGTAAACAGATAAACGAACCTTTTTTGCGGGTTTTCCCGCGAATTTTTGGTGAAAGGGACAACGGCAGCGTTTTACCGTCCCGGAAAGGAAAACCGCATGAAATCTTACACCATTCATTTAATCCGCCACGGCGTATGTGAGGGCAATTTAGAGGGCCGTTACATCGGCCGCACGCAGTCTCCGCTTGCGCAGGAGGGCATTCAGGCGCTTTTGGAGCTGAAACGTAAGGGCATTTATCCCGAAGCAAAAAAGTACTACGCCAGCCCGTGCGTGCGCTGTGTCGATACGCTGAAGGTCTTATATCCCACCGCCGACCCGGAAGTTATTTTAGAGCTTGCCGAGTGCGACTTCGGCGATTGGGAAAATAAAAAGGCCGAAGAATTGAAAAACGACCCGAAGTTCGTCGCCTGGATGAACGGCGGCCAGCACGAGGCCCCGCCGAACGGCGAAAGCAGCATCGTATTTATGCAGCGTGTCTGCGCGGGCTTTGAGATGCTCGTTAAAAACATGATGATGACGGGAGATGAGAGTGCCGTGCTCGTCACACACGGCGGCGTCATCATGACGATCTTAGCGGCTTACGGCTTGCCGCGCGCCAAAATGACCGATTGGATGTGCGAAAACGGCCACGGCTACTCCATGCGTATCGACCCCATGCTTTGGGGGCACGGCATGGCGGCAGAGGTCTACCAAATGTTGCCTATCATCGAACAGGGCGAAAAGCGCGAATACAGCGTCATCGATATTGCAAGAGAAGCAGCCGACCGCGCTTACGGGCAGAAAAAAGACGGCAAAACGGAATAGTTTTCCGTAACCCGGACAGAATATGAAGACAGACCGCCGAATGCGTGAAATACGCCGTGGCGGTCTGTTTCTATGTACGGATGATTTTCTTCTTTCTGAGCAGCCGTTTTGCTGTCGGTTTTTCGATAAGATAGGTGAAAAACGCCGCCAAAAGGAGCGCACACGCCCAAAACAGCACCGTGTACTTCACCTGCCAAGCAAAGTGCCACGGCTCGCCGCCTGCGGATTGCGGCCACGCGGCAGCGCCCTCCGGGGCATCCGGGTAATACGGAATGCGCCACGCTTTCAGCTTTAAAAGCACCGTGCTGTGCCAGATATAGAAATTATAGGAGACCGCCGACAAAAAAGCAGCTATGCGGTTTGAAAACAGCCATTGCACGCCTTTCGGTGCAGCATCCAAAAGCAAAATGAAAACGCAGACCATCGCAGAAAACAGAAAGCGGTAATCCACCTGCCAGCGCTGGATGATTGCCGCACGGCTCAGCCCGTCATTTAACATACACACAATGGCAGCACCGCTGAACAGAAGCAGCATCAGCGCCGCAAGCGGTAAAATACGGTTTTTCTTCCATTCGCGCTCGCGCCATGTCCGCAGGCGGCAGAAGAAGAGCGCACACAGCATACCGTTTGCATATACACCCAAAAACGCCGGGAACTGGTTGATGCGCAGGCTTTCTGCGTTGCCTTGCGGCAGATGTGCAAAAAGCACGATATACACCTGCGCCAAAACGGAAAGCACCGCCCAACACATAAGCGGAAAGCGGCGGAACACGCGCGCGAGCAAAGGGAAGACGAGATAGAACTGCATTTCCACGCCGAGTGTCCACAGTGCTGTCGGAAATTTTGTGCCGATGTAGCTTTCCGGCCAAAACGTCTGCGTAAACGTCAGGTGCGCAAAAATATCCTGCAAGTATTGCTTGATATTCGCGTAATCCGAAGGCCGCACCCAGAAAATGAGGTAGAGAAGCAAGCACAAATAATACGATGGCAAAATGCGCGCCGCACGCTTTTTAAAGAATGTGCGCCGGTTATCCGGCTCCGGCGCAAGCGGGTCGGTCATTTGCCGCGCATAGGGCAAAAAGAGGCAGAATCCCGAAATCAGCAGCATCACGTCTACAAACATGTAGCCCGTGCGCGGTACCCAGTTTAAGCTGAAATTCCGCACACCCATAAACTGCAGCAAATTGCTTGGAAACAGATTTTGCAGCCAGGATTGCTGCCACAAATGAAACCCGGCAACGATCAAAATGGAATACGCGCGTATGCCGTTCAATATGCCAATATAGTCGCTTCTTTGCTTCATAGATTTCTCTCTTTCATAGCCCCTGATTTTTATAACAAAAGCGCGCCGCAGCCCTGCACGACGCGCTTTGTTCAGATTTTAAGCCGCAATTATAACCGAATGATCTTTGTTGCCACATTTTCCACAAAGCGGCGGTCGTGCTCCACGAAAATGACTGTGGGCACACACTCTTTTAAGAGCGTTTCAAGCTGCATGCGGGAAATAACATCGATGAAGTTCAGCGGTTCGTCCCACACGAGCAAATGTGCCTTTTCGCAGAGGCTCCGCGCAATGAGCACTTTTTTCTTTTGTCCCTCGGAAAAATCCTCCATGCGCTTTTCAAACTGTGTGCGCTGAAATTCCAGCTTGCGCAAGATCGATTTAAAAAGGCTTTCGTCAATGCCGCAATGCTCTGCATAATCGCGCAGTGTGCCGGAAAGTCCCTCCGCGCTTTGCGGGATATACGAGACCACAAGCCCGCTTGCGGTTTTCAGCGTGCCGGTATGGGGAACATCTTCACCGCACAATAGCTTTATGATGCTCGATTTACCGCAGCCGTTTTTGCCCTGCAATGCCGCACGGTCGCCGCGGCGGATCTCAAAACGCAGCGGAGGAAAGATGGGACCGTCACCGTAATCAATAGAAAGGTCGTTTGCCTCTACCAAAAGGTCTTTCGGGTGGCGCAGCGTCGCAATCTGCAATTTCGTATCGGCCGATTCAATGTTTTTCAGCAGCGCGCTTTTTTCCTCCAGTGCATCGTTGCGGCGGGATTCAATGCTCTTTGCACGCTTCATCATCTTACGGCTTTTTTCACCCTCGTAGGCACGACGGTCAAGGGCCTTTTCCGTGCGCTCCGGTTTGAAACCGATCTTGCGGTCTTCCGCACGGTTTGACCATTCCGCGCTGCGGCGGGCAGCCGCCTCCAGCCGCTTCACATCCTTTTTGAGTTTCTCATTTTGTTGTAACTCAAATTGATCCTCGCGGTCTTTCTCCTGTTGCCACGTCGTAAAGTTGCCGCGCATCACCGTGATGTCCGCGCGGTTGATGGAAAGCACATGGTCGATGACTTCGTCCAGAAACGCACGGTCGTGGCTAACAAGGATGAACCCTTTTTTCGACTTCAAATACTGAGCCAGTGTGCCGCGCGCTTCGATATCGAGGTGGTTCGTCGGCTCGTCGATGAGCAGAAAGCTGTTTTCGCGGATAAATAAAATCGACAGCAGTATCTTCGTACGCTCGCCGTAGCTTAACGTCGAGTAGGGGCGGTAAAGCAGTCCCGGGTCGGCGTTGAATAAGTTGAGCTCACGCGTTAGCCGCCACAACTCAAAGTCCGGCATGATGCTCTCCGCAATCTCAAGCGGCGTATCGTCCGGATTTTCCACCTCAAACGGGAAATACTCAAAGTTGACCGAAGCGGAAATGGTGCCGCTGTACGCGTATTTTCCGAGCAGCAGATTTAAAAACGTCGTTTTGCCTCTGCCGTTGCGCCCGATAAAGCCGCACCGCCAGTTTGTATCCATGGAAAAAGACGCGTTCTCAAAGACGTTATCAAAGCTGCCTTCATAGCCGAAGGTCAGGTTTGACACCTGTATTAAAGACATAAATGTTCACCGTATTCTTTCCGAGCCTTATGCCGGATACGCGGTAACGGGGTAAGGCTCAATAGCCGAATACACCTTCGATGGATTCGTCGTTTATGATCCAATCCTGAACATCTATCTCTCTGAACCGATCGTGGTCATCGCGCACGATGACCCGTGCAATGCCTGCGTTGATGACCATGCGCTTGCACATGGAGCAACATACGGCGTTTTTCACATAGTCGCCGGTAGAGACCTCCTTGCCGACAAGATACAGCGTGGCGTCGATCATCTTATCGCGCGGGGCGCTGATGATGGCGTTTGCTTCCGCATGTACGCTACGGCACAGCTCATAGCGTTCACCGCGGGGAATATTTCTTTCCACGCGCACGCATTTGCCGATATCCGTGCAGTTTTTTCTGCCACGCGGCGCACCGACATAGCCGGTGGAGATCACTTCATCATTTTTTACGATCACAGCGCCGTAGTGACGTCGAAGGCATGTGCAGCGCTGGGAAACGGCCTCAGCCAGATCCAGATAGTAGTTCGTTTTATCTCTCCGATGGATATCATTCTCCACGAAGAACACCTCACTTTGCATTCAGGCACTCCGCAATCGGAAACTACACATATACGACTGCGTATCATCGTTCGCTTTTGCGCAAAACCGCAGGGGAGACGCCATAATTATTAAAATACATTGTAGCACATTGCATTTTGAACTTCAACCCCGTTTCCGGGTGTTTTGTGAAAAAGCGCGTAAGCGCCTGCAATAAAACCTTTTCTGCCGTCTTTACATCCCGTCGCCAAAATGGTACAATATATTATATTAAAGAACAAATTCAGGAGCTGTTTATGGGCGGCAATTTTTTGGGCGGCGCGGTGGCGCTACTGTATTTTCTGATGTTTCAGCTGTGCGGCGTAACACTTGCCGCATGCTTTTTAAATAAAGAGCGGCGATATACACAAATGATTCTCGGCAGCGCCGCGGGCAGCGTGCTTTTAATGTGGCTGCCGTCGTTGTGGGCATTCCTGTTTTCGTTCAGTATCACAGCGCATGTTTTGGCGCTCATCTCACTGCTTTTGCTGACGGTTGGCGCTGTGTTCTTAAAGCGTCCGAAGCTGCTTCCGAATGATTTTCCCGGCAAACACAAAGCCTTCTGCCGTGCAGAACGCACACTGCTTTTGCCGCTCGGCTTGTGGCTGCTGTTCGTGTTTTTGGTGCTGCACAGCTTCCGTTACCAAAACGGCGAGATCTGGTCGAGCCAATGCACCTACGGTGACATGAGCATGCACCTCGGGTTCATCACGAGTATCGCGGAGCAGAAGACATTTCCGCCCATGTATTCCATTTTGCCGGGCGTGAAGCTTTCGTATCCGTTCTTGTCGGACAGCATTTCTTCAAGCCTATATTTGCTCGGTGCGCCGCTGCGCTTTGCGTATGTGCTGCCGATGCTTTTTGCCGGGGCGCAGGTGTTTTTCGGCGCACATCTTTTCTGGCAACGCTGGCTGCGTGATAAAGCGAAGACCGCGTTAGCGGAGATTTTGTTTTTTTTAAACGGCGGCTTCGGCTTTGCGTATTTCTTCCCGAATCTGCAAAACGGAACAGATAATTTTACCCGCATTTTCACATCGTTTTATGAGACACCCACGAATCTTGTCAATCAAAATATCCGCTGGGTGAACGTCATTGTGGATATGCTCATCCCGCAGCGCGCAACGCTGTTCGGCTGGGCGGTTTTATTCCCGCTTTTATACGTGCTGTACCGCGCCGTTTATGAGCACTGCGAACGGTATTTCATCATTGCCGGTATTTTTGCGGGCGGACTTGTCATGATTCATACGCATTCGTTCCTCGCGTTCGGACTCATTTGCGGCGTGTGGCTTTGCTTTGCACTGTGCCGCAGAGTGTTCCGGGGCAGCAGTGCTCATGTGCAGTTTACCGCAAAAGTCGCTGCACTCGTTTTGATGTTGCTCGCGTTCGGCGCGCAGTTCGTCACGCCGAAGCTCATCTCGCGCGAATCATCCGTGTTTCTGTATCTGGTTTTGGTTTGTGCCGCAGCATTCGTTTTGTTTGTACTCGCACTGCTCACCATGGCGATTCGCAAGGGTTTCGGCATACAGCTTGTAAAAACGTGGGGCGTATTCCTGCTCATCGCACTGCTGCTTGCCGCACCGCAGCTTTTCACGTGGACATTCTCGCAGGCGAGCGGAGACAGCTTCATGCGTGGGTGGTACAACTGGGGCAATTTGCAGGACGGCTATTTGTGGTTCTATCTTGTGAATCTCGGCGTCACGGCGCTGTTATTCCTGCCTGCATTTTTCACGGCAGATCAGCGCCGGTTCACGGTCTGCGCTCCCGCAGCTGTCATCTGGTTCATTTGCGAGTTTGTCGTGTTCCAGCCGAATACCTATGATAACAACAAGCTGCTTTACGCCGCTTATTTTCTCGTCTGCGGCGTAGTCGCTTCATATATGGTCGAGATTTACCGCCGCCTGCGCACACTGCCGGGCCGCCGCGCATTGGCCGGCGGCGCGCTCGTACTATGCATGCTTTCTGCAGTGCTGACCATCGGCAGAGAGAGCATTGCGGGCTATTGCTTATACAGCGACAGTCAGCTCAAAGCAGCGGAGTACATTTATGAGAACACCGAGCCGGAAGACACTGTGCTGACCGATATGCGCCATAACAACGAGATCGCGGCACTGACGGGCAGAAACATCGTCTGCGGCTCCACAAGCTACGTGTATTTTCACGGGCTCGATTACACCGAGCGCGAAACGGACATGCAAAGTATGTTCTCCGCACCGCAGGCAAACTGTGCGCTCTTTGAAAAATACAGCATTGATTACATTCTGGTCTCCGCTTACGAGCGCAATAACTTCACCGTGAACGAATCGGAGATCAAAGCGCTGTTCCCGTGTGTCTTTGACGAAAACGGCGTGCAGATCTATAAAGTGACATTTTAGTCGAAAGGATATCCCTATGCAAAGACTTTCCGATATATCCACCATTCGAGCCGTCATGGAAAAGAACGGCTTCAGCTTTTCCAAGGCGCTCGGTCAGAACTTTCTCATCAATCCCTCCGTCTGCCCGCGCATGGCTGAGATGAGCGGCGCGGCAGACTGCGCAGGCGCCATTGAGGTCGGCCCCGGCATCGGCGTTTTGACCTACGAGCTTTCACAGATCTCAAAAAAAGTCGTCACCATCGAGCTTGATAAGCGTCTGTTGCCCGTTTTAGACGAAACACTTGCCGACTGCGATAACGTGAAGGTTATCAACGACGACGTGATGAAGATCGACCTGCACCGCGTCATCGAAGAAGAATTTAACGGGGAAGAGGTCGCTGTGTGTGCGAACCTGCCGTATTACATCACGTCGCCGGTCATCATGAAGCTTTTGGAAGATCGTTTGCCCATCACGAGCATCACGGTTATGGTACAAAAAGAAGCGGCAGAGCGTTTGTGTGCACAGCCCGGCACGCGCGAGTGCGGCGCTGTCAGTGCGGCCGTGCAGTATTATGCCGAGCCGGAAATTTTGTTCGAGGTCAGCCGCGGCAGCTTTATGCCCGCACCGAATGTGGATTCCGCCGTCATTCAGCTGCGTATTCGAAAAGAACCGCCTGTGGATGTGCACGATGAAGCACTTTTCTTCCGCGTTATTCGCGCTGCGTTCGCACAGCGCCGCAAAACGGCCGTCAATTCCATTTCCAACACACTGCATATGTCGAAACAGCAAGTGACAGACGCATTTGAGCAAGCCGGGGTTCGGGCAAATTCCCGCGCCGAGGCACTCACACTGCCGGAGTTTGCCGCTATTGTCAATCAGCTTGCCGATTAAGGAGATGCTTTTATGAACATGAACAAAAATGTACTTGAGCATATGGATAAAGCCGCATATATTATTTTGCTGTGCATCGCCGCCATTGCCGTGCTCGTCTCCATGGTCACAGGGCCGCTCGGCTACAAAAGCCTTTCCATCGGCGCTGCCGTAAGCGCCGCCATCATTGCCGCTGCGCTCCTTTGGCACACGCTCCGCGCCGCCGCACCGAAATACAAACGATAAAATTTCCCGCATAGCAAAAGCCCCGCAATTACCGAACCAATCGGTTTTGCGAGGCTTTCTGTTTATAGTTTAAATAACGCCGAGCTCTTTCAAGGCACGGTAAATTCCGTCGTCGTCCACATCCGTTGTCACATAATTTGCAGCCGCCTTGGCTTTTGCACAACCGTTGCCCATCGCAACGCCGAAGCCGACATCGCGCAGCATGTCCACGTCGTTCGGGCCGTCACCGAACACGAGAATTTCATCGTTTCTTATCCCGTAATGCGCCGCCATCGCCGGAATACCGATTTGCTTACCGCCGTTTTGCGGAAGAATATCATAGCAGTAACCGACAGCATGTGTGATACGTACATGCTTCAGCGGCAAAATACGCGGCAAATAGATTTCCGGGTCGTATACCATAAGCTGATACACTTCATGACAATCTGCACGCGATATATCGTAAACGGGCGGGGAGGGAAGATTATGCCGCAAAAAGTGATCTTCAATCTGTTTCGCCGGAGTTGCGGCAAAGCACTCGCGCCCCTCGGCAATCAGGCAGGGGAAAGGCTCCTCTTTTTGCAGCTGCATCAAAAGCCGAATGTCTTCCGGGTCGATTGCCAGCGTATGTAAAACCTTGCCGTTTTTATCGAAGCAATATTGCCCCGTCATCGCGGCAAAGCCGTCAAAATCAAAATAATCACGCAGAAAATACGTCATTGGCGTCACACGACCCGTTGCAACGAATAACAAAACGCCATTTTCACGCGCCTTTTTTAGTGCATGCAGCGTCGAAGGCGGCATACGTTTATCCCGCCCGAGCAAAGTGCCGTCAATGTCAAAGAAAATGGCGCGAAAAGACATGGTACCTCCAAAAGAAAAGGCTTTCGCGCGGAAAGCCTTTTAGAAATTTATGCTCTCTCTTTGTATTTTTCTACGATAAGATTTGCGCACTTGTAAATGTCGCCGCCGCCAAGCGTTAAAATGAGATCGTTTTCCTTAGCGTGCGTCATCACATAATCCGCAATCTCCTCAAAGCTGCCAAACCAGCAGCTGCCGGGAATCTTCGCCGCAAGGTCGCTTGTGTGAATATTATACGTGTTCGTCTCGCGCACGGCGAGAATTTCCGTCATCACAACATGCTGGGGGATGGAAAGCGCCTTTGCAAAATCATCCAGCAGCATTGCAGTGCGGGAATAAGTGTGCGGCTGGAACACCGCCCAAACCTCATGGTAGCCCATGCGCACGGCAGCGGAAAGCACGGCGGAAAGCTCTGTCGGGTGGTGTGCAAAGTCGTCGGCAACGGTCACGCCTTCAAATTTGCCTAAAATCTCAAAGCGGCGGTGTACGCCGGAGAAGTCCTCAAGCGCCTTTTTGATGTGCTCGCCGTCCACACCCATGCCATGTGCCGCAGCGGCAGCCGCCAAAGCGTTCATCATGTTGTGCTCACCCGGCACGCGCAGGCTCACGCGGCAAACGCGCTCGCCCTTATACATAACGGTAAAGTCTTCGCAGACCGTATCTTCTTCGTTGAGCTCCGTCACATAGTAATCGCTTTTATCCGTTCTGCCAAATGTGACGATCTCCGCATTCGTAATGCCCTCTACGGCGCGCATGGCGTTGGCGTTATCTGCATTGACGATGATGCGCTTTAAGGTCTGCAAGCAGAACTGATGGAACGACTTCACAATATTATCGAGCGTGCCGAAATAGTCGAGATGATCGGCATCGATATTTGTGATGATGCTGATGGCGGGGTGGAGCTGCAGAAACGTATCGACATATTCACACGCTTCGCAAACAATGTCCGCACTTTTGCCGACTCTGCCGTTGCCGTTGATGAAAGGCAGCTTGCCGCCGATGACGGCGCTCGGGTCACGTCCGGCTTCAATCAAGATCTGCGTGAGCATGCCGGTCGTCGTCGTTTTGCCGTGCGTACCGGAAACCGCAATGGGGTTTGCAAACTTCTTCGTCAAAAGGCCGAGCATCACGGAACGCTCCAACGTCGGAATACCCTTTGCACGCGCCGCAACAAGCTCCGGGTTATCCTGCTTTGCAGCCGCCGTGTACACCACGACCTCCGCATCGCCGATGTTCTCCGCGCGGTGACCCATGTGCACCGGGATGCCGTAGCTGCGAATGCGCGCGAGCGTGTCGGATTCATTGATGTCGCTGCCGGTGATGATATAATCCTTGTGGTGTAAAATCTCCGCCATAGGGCACATACCGGAACCGCCGATGCCTACAAAGTGCAGACGACGTACGGTATCGAGCAGGTTAACGTTTTTATCGGTCGTATTATTCTGATTCGTCATAACGAAAGAGTCCTTTCTGAATTGGCTTCACGCAAAACTTGTTTTGCGAAATTATCTGAAATTATGTAATACACTGTGTTATATCTCAAAAACATAGCTATGCGTCCGAAATCGCATACCCATACACATACATTATACCGCCAACGGACAGAAAAATAAATAGCAAATTCAAAAAAGTATGAAAAAGTCTTTCAGGGCGCACAAAAGCCGCCCGTTTCCATAAAATGAAGCGGATGATAATTTGAAAGGTGGGGGGAAATATGCCCATGATCAATACATTCGGCGTCATCGGCGGCGATGAGCGCATGAAATATTTGGCGCAGTCTATTGCGGCGGACGGTTATCCCGTGTGTGTCTGCGGTTTAGAAAAGCTCGGCACCTGCCGCGGCGCAGCGGAATGCGACCTGCCGCAGCTCGCGGCGAAAAGCTTCGTCATCCTTTTGCCGCTGCCCGCAACAAAGGACGGTCTGTTTTTAAACGCGCCGTATGCCGAAAACGAAATTCGTTTAGATGACGATTTTGCGCGTCTTTTTATGCACAAAACGGTGTGCGGCGGCATGCTTCAGCGGTTGACCGCCTCGTCTTCCCTGTGGCGTGAGATTGAGCCCGAAGACTACTACCGCCGCGAAGAGCTTGCCGTCGGCAACGCGATCCCAACGGCAGAGGGCGCAGTCGGCATTGCGATTCGCGAATACCCCGGCACGATAAACGGCGCAAAATGTCTCATCACGGGGTTCGGGCGCATCAGGAAAAATCTGGCGATTATCCTGCGCGGTATGGGTGCAGAGGTATTCTGCGCAGCGCGCAAAAAGGCCGATCTCATGCAAATGCGCGCGTTCGGCGTGCAGCCGTTGACGTACCGTGAGATCAGCAGAAGGTTCGATCTCATTTTCAACACTGTGCCCGCAAAGGTTTTGACTTCGCCTGTGCTCATGCAGCAAACGCGCGATACGCTCATCATCGAGCTCGCCTCCGCACCCGGCGGCATCGATTTGAAGCGTGCGGAAGAATTGCACCTGCATGTCATCGACGCGCCCTCGCTGCCCGGCCGCGTCGCGCCGAAGACGGCGGCGGAGTATATCAAAGAGGCGGTCTACAATATTTTGGAGGAGTAGTGATCGAGATGCCCACGCTTGCCTTTGCCATGTGCGGATCGTTCTGCACATTTGAAAAAGCTCTCGCGCAGCTTGCTCTGCTGCGAAAAGACTGGGATATGCTGCCCGTGATGAGTGAAACGGCGTACACGACCGATACACGCTTCGGCACGGCGGAAAGCTTTCACGAGCGCATAGAAAATATCTGCGGACGAAAAATTATCCACACCATCGCAGAAGCGGAACCCATCGGCCCGAAGCGTCTTGCCGATGCCGTGCTCGTCGCGCCGTGCACGGGAAACACCGCTGCGAAGATTGCAAATGCCGTAACGGATACAGCCGTCACGATGGCGGTAAAATCTGCCCTGCGCGTCTCCATGCCCGTTGTACTGTCCCTCGCCACAAACGATGCTCTCGGTGCGTCGTGCAAAAACATCGGTCTGCTTATGAACACGAAAAACATCTATTTTGTGCCCCTCGGACAGGACGACCCCATAAAAAAGCCGAATTCTCTCGTCGCACATTTCGACCTAATTCCCGAAACGCTTGCAAGCGCCGTGCGTGGAGAACAGTTGCAGCCTGTTTTGCGATGAAGTGCGCCGCGAAAGGCAGTTGAATTTGTAAAAAAGCTGTGCTATACTGAAAAGCAGAAACGGCAATGCCGAAATGGGAGGCTATTATGCTCTACTGCACGAAATGCAAAAGCATCTGCGAGGATTCCACACAAACCTGTCCGAACTGCAAGCGCAGCCGCGGTCTGCGGCCCGTAAAGCCCGAGGACGCAGTGTTTTTCCTCAAGGTCAGCGAGGGGGAAGCTGCGGAGCTCGCATTGCTCTTTGAGCAAAACGCGGTGCGCCATGCGATACACCCCGTAAAAGGAGGCTTTTCCACCAGCGTGTACGACCCGGAGTATCTGCCGACCGATAAGGATATTTACGTGGAATACCAAGACCTCGAACGCGCCAAAGAGCTGATGCTCAAAGAGCGGGAAGAGCAGTCGCAGGAAAAACCGTCCGAAGAGGACGATATGCCCCGCGGCAAGCGTATGCTCATCCAGTCGCTTTCCGTCATCGCGTTCATGGCAATCGTCATTTTGGTCGTGCTCGGCTCGGATTTCATCGCAAATCTCTTAAAAGCGCTTTTCACAAAGTAAGCACTGCCGCGAAAATAGGATATTATTAAAGATTGGGGAAGTCCAAATGAAACAGTACAGACCGGATACAACGTGTATCCACGCGGGCTATACGCCCGGAAACGGTGAACCGCGCGTTCTGCCCATCGTACAAAGCACCACATACACCTATGACAGCTCCAAAGAAATGGGCGATCTGTTCGATTTAAAAGCGGACGGCTTTTTCTATACGCGCCTCGGCAACCCGACGCTCGACGCTGTGGAAAAGAAGCTTGCAGCACTCGAGGGCGGCGTAGGTGCGCTCGTCACGTCCTCCGGCCAGGCAGCCACCATGATGGCCGTTCTGAACATCTGCCACGCAGGAGGTCATGTTGTGTGCTCCAGCGCCGTATACGGCGGCACATTCAACCTGTTCTATAAAACCCTGCATGAAATGGGCATTGACTGCACATTCGTTTCGCCGAACTGCACCGAGGACGAGCTGAACGCCGCATTCCGCGAGAACACCCGCTGCGTGTTTGCGGAAACGCTTACGAACCCGTCTCTCGTCGTGACAGACCTCGAAATGTTTGCAAACGCCGCACACGCGCACGGCGTACCGTGCATCGTCGATAACACGTTCCCGACGCCTATCAACTGCCGTCCGTTCGAGTTCGGCGTAGACATCGTCACGCACTCCACCACAAAGTACCTCGACGGTCACGCGGTGCAGCTCGGCGGCGCCATTGTAGACAGCGGTAATTTCGATTGGAACAACGGCAAGTTCCCGGAGTTCACAGAGCCGGATGAATCTTATCACGGCATCGTGTATGCCGAGCACTTCGGCAAAGCGGCGTATATCGCAAAAGCGCGCTGCCACCTGATGCGTGACATTGGCGCACAGGCTGCCCCGATGAACGCATTTTACCTCAACCTCGGCATGGAAACGCTCGCGCTGCGCATGGAGCGCCATTGCTCGAACGCGCAGAAGATTGCCGAATTTCTCGAGCAGGACGACCGCGTGGCGTGGGTCAACTATCCGGGCCTTGAGAGCAGCCCGTACCACGAGCTCGCTATGAAATATATGCCGCACGGCACCTGCGGCGTCATTTCCTTCGGCATCAAGGGCGGCAGGGAAGCGGCCACCCGCTTTATGGACAGCTTGGAGCTTGCCTCCGTCGTCACGCACGTCGCAGACCTGCGCACCTGCGTGCTGCACCCGGCCAGCACCACGCACCGCCAGATGACCGACGAGCAATTAAAGGAAGCCGGCGTCTCCCCGGATCTTATCCGCCTCTCCGTAGGCATCGAAAACCCGGAAGACATCCTCGATGACATCAAGCAGGCACTTGAGAAAGCAACCAAATAACATTTATATAGACGAAAAGCACGGCGTGAGAAAAATTTTGCGCCGTGCTTTTGCATAGTAGCACCGCCCGCAGGCTATGAATTTCCTGCAGGCGGTGCTACTATGCTCAACTTTTTCAATTTTCTGGTTCCGAAGACTCCGGGGATTCGGTGTTTTCTGTCTGCTCCGAAGCTTCGGGGAGCGCGTCGGGATTGGTTTCCGGCTCGCTTGCTATATTCTCTGCGTCTGCCGTTTCGGGCAGCGGTTCCTTTTCCGGCTCCTTCGGCGGCTCTTTGAGCGGCAAAGTGATCGTCACGGTAAAAAGGTCGCCCTTTACGGTCACGTGGAAAGTACCGCCACAGGCCTCCGTGAAGCTTTTTGCAATAGAAAGGCCAAGGCCGCTGCCGGAAGTGGAACGGCTGTCATCACCGCGCACAAAGCGGGCCGTCAGCGAATCGCCGTCCATGGTAAGCTCGTATTTCGAGATATTCTGAATCGTCACGACGGCGTTTTGGCCCTGCTTTTGCAGCTCCACGTAGACACGCGAACCCTCAAGCGCATATTGTGCCGCGTTCTTAATGAGGTTCTGGAACACACGGTACATGCGCTGCCCATCAGCATAAACGGGGAAGTCTTCCTGCGGGATCTGCACGCGCCACGTCAGCTCACTGTCGTTCATCACGCCGTCCATATCTCCGAGCGTCTGCCGCAAAAGCTTATCGAGACCGATGTATTCCGGCATCAGCGTAATATTGCCGGTTGCGGCTTTAGAGACATCGAAAATATCTTGCAGCATATGGCGCAGACGGTCTGCTTTCTGCGAGACGATTTTCAAATAATCCTGCATGTGCGGCGGCAGATCCGGCTCGGTCTTCATCAGTTCGATATAGCTGATGATGGACGTGAGCGGCGTTTTGATGTCGTGCGAAACATTCGTGATAAGCTCCACCTTCGTGCGCTCGGATTTGATGCCTTCCTCCACCGCGATACGGATGCCGTCACGGATCATATTGAGCTGCATAGCGGAATCATAAAGCGGGGAAGTGGCGGGCAGGTGATTCATCGCGTCAAGGTCGCCCTTGTACATTTGCTCCACCTGCTCCATCAGCTTGCCGTAATCGCGCAGGTCGTCGCGCAGTGCCCACGCAAACCATACAAGCGTACCCACACCCGCGAAAAACAGACCGACGTAAAACGCGACAAACCAAATCGTACCCATCAACCAATGGCTGTAAAAGAATACATATCCTAAAACTCCTACGATGCAAAGCCCCACCAAAATACCGGCAGTCGCCATGTATTTGCGGTAAACAATCTGCTCGAATTTTTTTCCTTCGCGGTTGCCAAGCACAAGCTTCAAAACGGAATGAATGATGTTGTGCCGATAAATCCGCCGGTTGTGGGAAATATCGATGCCGAGCAAATAGAACACAAAGAACACGGAGAACAGGGTAACAGCTGTGCCTGCAGGGTCAAATCCATACGAAATGATATTGAGCACAACGAAAGCCCATACAAATACGGCTATGACTTTGATTTCTATCCAAATCCACTTGAGTCCGTGTGCAATGTAACGCTCAAACAGCTTTCTGTCCTGCCGGAACAAAATGGAAAGCAGCAGCATCAAAGTGAACATCACGACCGCAGCGGCAACAAGACTTATAGCAAAGCGTATATTGTTGACCCAAGTCTGCGCATCGCTGACGATCTCATTCGATAAAGAATAAGAGGTCGGCTTTTCACGCACCGCAAAGCTGATTTTCGGTGATGGAGCATTGCTTTGCTTTAATGCGCCAAGCGTGTAGGAAAGCGAGAGCGTGTAAAATGCGCCAGGCGTATCACTGCTGAAAACACAGTTTAAATCGCCGTCTTTGTCGCTGTAGTAAATTTTTGTCACACCGTTTTCACAAGTGAAAAGGTAATTGAAGCCCTCCGGCAGCGTCTGCGCATCCCAGTTCGAGTCGTTCGTGATCGTTTTGCCGGCGGGGTCTGTGCTGTAGTCCGTTACCGAGAAAAGAACATCCTTTGAGATCGATTCCACATAGACCCAAGAAAGTGCCGTGCTGGATTCATCCCGTGAAATGTAGTAGTGATAGCCGTTTGAGGGTACATCGTTGTCCTTTTCCGCGGTTACATCGGTTGAGGTGTTTGAAGCAGCATTGCTTTGCGTGCTGTAATATAGCCGCTCAAACAGAATGGAAACATTATCCTTGTAGCTATCTGTTTCACGCAGATCGCCTGAAAGTGCCTGACCGCATTTATCTACCGCAGATGGTATGGCTTCAAATATATCTGGGTAGTACACGGCAAAAGTCAACCCCACAATAATAGAAAACGCGCACAGCAAAAAGCAGAACCAGGCGAAAACACCGCGGGCAAGGTTAGTGCTTTTCAATTTCATAACCGATCCCCCATACCACTTTCAAGTATTCCGGCTCGCTTGGGTTCAGCTCGATTTTCTCGCGAATTCTGCGGATGTGCACCATCACGGTGTTTTCCGCCGAGTACGCGGGTTCGTTCCAGATGCGGCTGTAAATTTCCTCGGCGGGGAAGATGCGGCCCGGGTGCTTCATCAAAAGCTCCACGATTTTCGTTTCCGTCGCCGTCAGTTTTACAGGCTCGCCGTCCGCATACAGCACGTGCTCGTCCAGCTTGAACGTCAAACGCCCGTTCACGATCACGTTGTCGCTGCGCGTGTTGATGTCGCCGAGATCGGTGTAGCGCCGCAGCTGCGATTTCACCCGCGCCACAAGCTCCATTGGGTTGAACGGCTTCGAAATGTAATCGTCCGCGCCCATGGAAAGGCCAAGGATTTTGTCGCTGTCTTCGCCCTTTGCGGAAAGAATGATGATGGGCAGATTTTTCTTTTCGCGAATTTTCATCACGGCGGAAAGTCCGTCCAGCTTCGGCATCATCACGTCGATGATGATCAGATGCACTTCGCGGGAGGTCACGCAATCCAGCGCCTGCAAGCCGTCGTAAGCGTTCAGTACATGGTAGCCCTCGCGCTCCAGCGTAATGGTAATGGCGCGCACGATCTCGTGGTCGTCATCCACAACCAAAATGGTTTTCTTATTCATATCCGGCATAAAATGCCCTCCTTTTCACTCCATGCTGAAAGTATACAGAATACCTCTTACAAAATCGGGAATAGAATTCTTACAATCAGCTTACAATTCATCTTTTTATCATTGTACAGGATTTTCATGTGCTTCGCAATGCTATCCCGGTTCTTTTTTATGCGGCTGCACATACTCTTTATAAAAAGAAATAGGGGGAACGCAGAATGAAAGTGCACATATTCGGTAAAAAGCAGGTGCTTTATGTTGTTTGGGCAATCATTCTCTTGTGTATCGGTATGGTTTGCGCTTTGCGCGCAGTCAACCGTTTGGGTGCGGCAGAGGCCGCCGCAGGTATTACCGATTGGGGTTTGAGCTTTCAAAGCGAGGGCGCACCGCCCGTTGCAAACGCCTCGCAGGAGTATTTAAGAAATTTCGACGCGCTGTATGTCGGCGACGCGAACCAAAAAGAGATCTACATCACGTTTGATGCCGGCTTTGAAAACGGCAACACGGAGAGAATTCTGGACGCGCTCAAAAAGCACGGCGTAAAGGCAACATTCTTCCTCGTCGGCAATTATTTTGAGACGCAGCCGGAGCTTGTAAAACGCATGGCAGAGGAAGGCCACACCATCGGCAATCACACGTATTCGCACCCGGATATGTCGAAGATCGGCGATATCCAGAGCTTTCAGACCGAGCTGCAAAAGAATGAAGCGCTGTACAGGGACATTCTCGGCAGTGAAATGCCGAAGCTCTACCGCCCGCCGCAGGGCAAATTCTGTGAGGAAAACCTCAAAATGGCGCAGCAACTCGGGTATTCCACGGTGTTTTGGAGCCTTGCCTATGTCGATTGGTATACGGATGACCAGCCCACACCCGAGCAGGCATTTTCTAAATTATTACCGCGCATTCACCCCGGCGCGGTCGTTTTACTGCACAGCACGTCGAGCACGAACGCCGAAATCTTAGATGAGCTCCTTACAAAATGGGAAGAAACGGGCTACTCGTTCGGCGACCTTGAAGCTTATTGTGCCGCACAGAAAACATCTTGAACACGTTTTGTCAGCAAAACGTAAGTTATAATTCTTAAAAAGAAAAATAAAAACCATGACGTTTAGTATACTTATTTGCGGAACTTTTAAGGAACTTGAAAAAGAACGGATCATGAAAGGAACAATTCAGTATGGTAGAAGCACTTGTCAATTTTTTCAGAAATATTATTCCGGGTGAGCTTACGGTGTTCATCCTCTCCATGATGCCCATCATCGAGCTGCGCGGTGGTCTTGTTGCGGCGAAAATGCTCGGCGTAGATTTATTGCCTGCCATGCTGATCTGCTTCATCGGCACCATTCTACCGACGCCGTTCATTCTGCTCTTTATCAATAAGATTTTCGACTGGATGCGCAACACGCGCTTTGTAAAGCTTGTTGACCGCATGGAAGCCAAGGGCAGAAGCAAGTTTGCGCAGATTGAAAAGTACAAGACGTTCGGCCTGCTCATCTTCGTCGCCATTCCGCTGCCGGGCACCGGCGCATGGACGGGTTCGCTTGCCGCGGCGCTGATGAAAATGCCCATTAAAGACGCGCTTTTCTCCGTCATCGGCGGCACGCTCATCGCGGATATTTTAATGGCGATCTTCTCCTACGGCCTGCTCGGCATGTTCATTTAATAAGGAAGTTTAAATGGAAACAAAAGACATTATCATCATCGGCGGCGGTGCAGCGGGGCTTATGGCGTCGTGTGCCGCCGCGCATGTTTTGAAAAAACGCGGTTCTGTTCTTGTTTTGGAGGGCAACGCAAAGCTTGGCAGAAAACTGCTCGCCACCGGCAACGGCCGCTGCAATTTAACGAATTTAAACGTTTCGCCCGCGCATTACCACGGCGATGTTACGGCAATTCAAGACCTATTGCATGAATACACGCCCGAAGCTATTTGTGCCGTGTTCCGCGAAATGGGGCTTGTCACCAAGTCGGACAGCGAGGGCAGGGTATACCCGCAGAATCAGCAGGCGGCGGCCGTACTCTCCGCTTTGCGGTGGGATGCCGAAAAATACGGCGTGTCGTTTTCGGAAGAACACACCGTCTCAAAAATCGAGAAAGTCAAAAACGGATTTACGCTCATCTGTACGGACGGCACGCAGCTTTTCACAAAGCAGTGCATTTTGACGTGCGGCGGTGCGGCATCTCCGCGCCATTCCTGCGGCGAGGGCTACACGCTCGCAAAGCAGCTCGGCCACACGGTGACAAAGCTGTATCCGTCTTTAACGCAGCTTACCGTGCGCGCAAAACAGTGGAAAACGCTCTCCGGCACGCGCGCCCTTGCAAACGCCGTGCTTTTGGCAGACGGCAAACCCGTCTATAAAGAAAGCGGCGAGGTGCAGTTTACGGATACCGGCATTTCCGGCATCTGCGTGTTCGGCCTTTCCGTGTATGCCGGCGAGTTCTTTGCGCTCGGCACGATCCGCAATAAGAAGTACGCTTCACTCGCCGTACAGCTCGATCTATTACCGGACATGGCCTATCAGGACGTGCTTGATTATCTCCTTGAGATGACAAAATTGTATCCCGCACGTGCAGCGGGCGATCTGCTCTCCGGCCTACTCAATATGCGTCTCGGCTACATGCTTGTCGGAGTGGCGGGCATCGCGCAAAGCGAACCGGCGGTAAAAATCAAAGCCCCACAGCTTAAAAAGCTTGCTTCTCTCCTTAAAGGCTGGAGGTTGGACATCACCGGCACGAAAGATTTTTCTGCGGCGCAGGTCACGGCGGGCGGCGTGCCGCTTACGGAGCTCGACCCGCACACGATGGCATCTAAAAAAGCCCCGGGGCTTTACCTTGCGGGCGAAATGCTGAATATTCACGGCGATTGCGGCGGCTACAACCTGCATTTTGCGTGGGCAAGCGGCATCACAGCCGGAAAAAGCGCGGCCTATCGCTGCCTGAAGGAGGAAAAACGATGATACGCATCAGTGACATTTCCATGCCGCTTCACTATACGGACGAAGCTTTGCGCCGCGCAGTCGCCAAAAAACTGCGTACCGATGCGCAGAAGCTCAAAAAATTGGCACTTGTCAAGCGCTCTGTCGATGCCAGAAAAAAGCAGGACGTGCGCTTTGTCGTTACCGTGGATGTGGAAACGGACGGCAACGAAGACAAGCTGCTTTCCCGCGTACGCGACAGCCACGTCACAAAAGCGCCGAAAAGAACCTATGCAATACCGCCGCACGGTACATTGTCGCAGCGTCCGGTCGTTGTGGGTTTTGGCCCGGCGGGCATGTTCGCAGGCTTATTACTCGCACGCGCCGGCCTGCGCCCGATTATTTTAGAGCGCGGCGGCTCTGTAGAAGAACGTCAAGCGGCCGTAAACACCTTCTGGCAAACGCGCAAGCTGAATCCAAGCTGCAACGTGCAGTTCGGCGAGGGCGGCGCAGGCACGTTTTCGGACGGCAAACTCAATACAGGCACGAAAGATGAGCGCATTTTCTTCGTACTGCAAACGCTCTGCGAGCACGGCGCACCTGAAGACATTCTATTTGACGCAAAGCCGCACGTCGGCACGGACAAGCTGCCGCAAACCGTCCGCGCCATTCGCGAAGAGATTAAATCTCTCGGCGGCGAAGTGCGCTTCAACACGCAGATGACCGACCTGCTCGTCAAAAACAATGCTGTTTGCGGGGTTGTTGCCGAGACAAACGGTGTGAATGAGACGATCGAGACCGCACACGTCATTCTCGCTATCGGCCATAGTGCGCGCGATACATTTAAAATGCTATTTGAAAAAAGCTGTGTACCTATGGAGCCGAAGCCGTTTTCCGTCGGCGCGCGCATCGAGCACCGCGCAGAGACGATAGATCGCGCACAGTACGGCGATTTTGCAGGCGACCCCGCACTCGGCGCGGCGGACTACAAACTCAATGTTCACCTTGAAAACGGCCGCGGCGTGTACACGTTCTGCATGTGCCCGGGCGGCTACGTCGTCGGTGCGGCATCCGAAACGGGTAGTGTCGTGACAAACGGCATGAGCGAATACGCCCGCGACGGTCAAAACAGCAATGCCGCGCTGCTTGTCGGCATCACGCCGGAGGATTTCGGTTCCGCGCATCCGCTTGCCGGCATTGCGTTTCAGCGTAAAATCGAGCGCGCCGCATTTGAAGCGGGCGGGGAAGCATACAGTGCCCCGTGCCAGCGCGTTGGCGACCTGCTTGAAAACCGCGCAACGACTGCGCTGAACGGCAGCGTGCAGCCGACCTATCGGCCCGGAGTTGTGCCCGGCGATTTAAGGGACGTGCTGCCCGATTATATCTGCGATTCCATGGCGGAGGGCATCCGCCGCATGGGCAGGCGGCTGAGGGGCTTTGACGACCCGGACGCTTTATTGACTGCTCCCGAGACCCGAAGCTCTTCACCCGTGCGCATCCTCCGAAACGAGACGCGCGAGTGCCCCACGGTGCGCGGTCTGTTTCCGTGCGGAGAGGGCGCAGGTTACGCCGGCGGCATCACCAGCGCCGCCGTAGACGGTCTGCGCTGCGCAGAAGAAATCTTGAAGCAAAGTCTATAACATACCAAGCGCCCCAGCGGACTGTTTTCGTCTGCCGGAGCGCTTTATGTAAAATGAACAGAGACGTTTCCCTGTAAAACTACAGAGAAACGTCTCTTTGTTTATCCCATTTAATCGCACATGATATGCAAAATCTCGCGGTCGGTCTCGCGCATACCTTCGCGGGCCAGTATGCCGATGTTGCGTATCGTCTCCTCAACGCCCTTCGTGACAAGGCCATCACCCGCGCGGAACTGCTGCCCGTTTTTGTACATGTGGTAGCCCAAAATGCCGGCATCCACAGCAGATGCAATTTTCGCCGCGCACGAGGCTTTTGCGCCGTCGCATACCATCCCGGAATCAATAGCAATGGAGTTGACGATTGTGTGCTCGATTTCTTTCAGCCCACCGCCGTATAAGTACGCAATGCCCGCGCCGCAGCCGCAGCCTGCGCTCACAGCACCGCAGTACGCGGAAAGCCGCCCGATGCCGGACTTCAGGTGGATCGTCACGAGGTCGGAGAGTGCCACCGCGCGAATCATTTTTTCATAGCCGACGTTCAATTCTTTTGCATACTCCACAACGGGCAGAGAAGCCGTCATTCCCTGATTGCCGCTGCCGGAAACGATGACGACCGGCAGGGAGCAGCCGTTCATACGCGCGTCGCTGCCCGCAGCCGCCATGGCTCTGGCGCGGATTTTCACATCATCGCCGTAGGTTTCGAGCAATACCTTGCCGATGTTCGCGCCCCAACTGCCCGATAAACCTTCTTTCGCAATACGTGTGTTGTAGTCAATCTGCCGTTTTACGGGCGTTTCAATATCGCAAAGCTCTGCACACTCAACAAACTCAAGAATCGTCTTCACCGAAAACGAACTGCGGTCGCAAATGCCACTGTCCGTGCTTTCCACCGGAGTATCGGCACAGGTATCGAGCAATATTTCGCCGTCTTTTTCCGTATGCACAATATTCGTGTGGTGCCCCACAATACGTACGTTTGCCGTGTGATGCTCACTTTTCACCGTAATGTCAATGTCGAAAATATAGGGAGAGTCCGAAAGCTTCACAGTGATCGGCGTGTGCTCCATATAAGCCTTGATCTCCGCCTGCTCTGCTTCGGTCGCCTTTGAGATAACCTCCAATAAAAGCTCGTCATGTCCTGCTATGATCCCCGCCGCTGCCGCCGCAGGGATGCCGCGCAGACCACCGGTGTTCGGCACAAAAACGCTTTTCACGTTTTTGATGATATTGCCGCTCGCCGTGACGCAGACTTCACACGGCAGCTCGTTTAAAATGCGCCGTGCCGCTGCCGCCGCATAGGCAATGGCAATCGGCTCTGTGCAGCCCATGGCGGGCAGCAATTCTTCTTTTAAAACTTCAACGTATGCGGTATACAGGGTATCGGTTTTCTGCATGAGTAGGCTCCTAAAATCAGTTTTGGTTCAGCATTGGTAAAATGCGGGCAAATGAAGCGTCCGCAAGGTCGTCGGTCGAGTTGTAGTACAGTAAAAGACTTTCTGGGTCGTCCGGTATACGCAGATTTTCGGGAATATCAAAATTCACGCCCTTTATGTACTCGTCCCAGTGTTCCATTTTCCACGTGTCGCGGTCGGAAGAGCGCCTCATCATGCGCGCCTTGCACACAGCGGGGTCGGTTACGATCCAAATAACGCACAGCTTTGCGCCATATTCACCGAGCTTTGCGCGCAAATTTTGAATGTACGCCGTGTCGCGAATTTCCCGTGTGAACGGCGCGTTGATGAGCACGGTGTCCGCATAACGCAGCGCCTCAAACGCAAGGTTCAAGATCGTCTCGTACTCGTAGTCGCGGATGTTCGCTTCAAAAAACGCAGAGCTGCGGTCATACGGTTCACCCGCCACTTTGAAAATTTGCTTGGAAAGCGGGATCAGCGTGTCCTTGTCCAAATAAACAACATGATCCAGCGCCGTACACAGGCGTTTGGAAAGCCGGGTTTTGCCGCACGCGGGCGGTGAGGTCACAAGAATCAGCTTTTTCATGAGACAACCAACCTTTCGGATCAAAATAAGGGAAAAGGTGCGTATTCTGTTTACTGTAAAATTAAGTATAGCACATAAAAGCCGAAATTGCACGAAAATTTTACTTTTCCGTCAATTTTTGCACAAGGTCCTTGAGTAAAACATCGCGGTGGATATTGTACACATAGCGCATAAAATGCCGCGTGTTCGAGGGCGTCCATGTGTCGTCATACTGGGGAATAGGGCTGTGCAGAAGCGTGTCGTCCATGAACTCGCCGTCCAAAAGCCACGCCACCGCCGTCACGTCCCAGATCACGCGCGACCATGTTCCCGCCTGCGCCCAGCGCCGTCCTTCTTCAATGGCATAATGTGCCAAATAATCGCACAGCTCGTTTTTGCCGAGAAAGTAGTCTTTGAATTCCGGCTCGCTCACGGTGAAGCCGGAGACTACGCCTGCACACGGCAGCTGTACAAGCGCCGCACCGCATCCGAAAACAATGCGTCCCGCCGCAACATCCTGATACATGTTGAACTCGCGGTTGTCCGGCCAGTGCAGCGCGTTGCCGCCGAGCCATACAAGGACGATGCGGTCACGAATTTCCGGCTTCAAAAGCAAGGCGGAAGCCACATTCGTGATAGCGCCGATTGCAACGACATACAGCGGCTTTTCGGGTGTATAATCCATCGCGCGCGTTGCGAGGTCCTTCGCCGCAGGCGAAAGCACAGGCGTGTCCTCGTCCGTGAGATATGTTTCCGAGCCCTTAAACGTGACGGCTTTTAAATCCTCGCGTTTTAAAAGCGTCAGCAGCTTTAGAATTTCGTCATAGCTTTTTTCCATGCCATCCTTTGGCGATACGGATTTATCATTCAAAAACGGCGCGGCATACAGCGCTTTTACGTTCAGCTTGTCGCTGTTTTTCATCATATACGAAAGCGCAAATTGGTCATCTAACTCGTTATACGTATCGGTGTCCAAAACCACGTCAATCTTACCTTTCGGTTTCGTTAGGCGGCGTAAAAGGCTTTCGGTGTTCGGTACTGTCCAGTTCATAAAAATTCCTCCCGCTTTGATGCACATAGTTTATTATATAGTATAGCGGAAATTTAGCTTTGCGAAAAGTATAAACCGCAAATTTTCTGCCCATATTTTATACAAAAAATTAAATGAAATTTTGTGTAACGATGAAAATGTGCAGGGAGAATAAATCTATGATGCGTAAAATCAAAACACTGTATAGCAGAACGCTTCTTCTGCGCGCGATGGCGTGCGGGCTGATCTTAACAGTGCTTCTAAATTTAGCGGGCTTCTCTGCCCAGTGTGCCGCGCTGGAAGAAAACATCGTGCGGCTGCATGTCATCGCAAACTCGAACGACGAAGCGGATCAAGCCGTAAAGCTTCGCGTGCGCGATGCCGTGCTGCGGGAAGCCGAGCAGTGGTACGGCGATGCGGAAGATTTTGACACTGCCGTCACAGCGCTCTGCACGCACCTTGAAAGCCTTGAAGCAGCAGCAAATTCTGTCTTGAAAGCCGAAAACCTCCCGTACTGCGCCAAAGCGGAAATCTGCGAAATGTACTTTCCGACCCGCACCTACGAGAGCTTCAAGCTGCCCGCCGGGCGCTACCGCACACTGCGCATTTCGCTCGGCAAGGCCGAGGGAAAAAACTGGTGGTGCGTCGTATTTCCGGCGCTGTGCATGCCCGGTGCAAGCGACCTATCCAACCTGCCTGATGATACCGATACACTCGTGCGTGAACCGGAAAGCTACGAAGTCAAATTCAAGGTGGCGGAAATTTTCTCACGTCTCCGCGAACTCTTTGACGCGTGAGCGCACATGTGCTAAAATAAGAGCAATATAAGCTCTAAGCAGAAAAAGGGGGAAGAAGAATGCTGGAGTTGATCCTCGGCCGCGCCGGCACGGGCAAAACGACGCTGCTGCGTAAACGCCTTGCGGAAAGCACTGCGCCGAAAACGATCTTGATCGTCCCGGAACAATATACGTTTGAATCCGAACGCGCGCTGCTTATGGAATACGGTGCTGAAACCGCGAACCGTGTGCAGGTGTACAGCTTTACGCGCCTTGCGCAGGCGGCATTTTTGCAGTACGGCGGCGGTGCAGGCAAGCGTTTAACGGACGGCGGCAGGCGTATTTTGATGACCTTGGCGCTTGAAAACTGTGCCGACCAACTCACGCTGTTTGAAAAAAGCGCCGATCGCATGACGGACGTTTTATTGAACACCGTCGGTGAAATGAAAATTTGCGGCATTGAGCCCGATATGCTCACAAAAACCGCCGAAGCCGTCACAGAAGACAGCCTTTCGCGCAAACTAAAAGAGATCGCGCTCATTTACGGTACATATGAAGCACTCGTCGCGCAGACGTATCTCGATCCGCTCGACGACCTGACGCGCCTTGATGACCTGCTGGCCGACCATCCGGATTTTTTCCGAAATGCTTATGTCGCCGTCGATGCGTTTGACGGCTTCACCGTGCAGGAGTACCGCGTTTTGCGCCACGCACTGCGCCATGCGGAAAAAGTCAGTGTTTCGCTGTGCTGCGACGATCTCGACACGAGCCGCAAAGACCTGTTTTCTACCGTGCGTCGCACCGCTTCGCGCCTGATGCGCCTTGCAAAGGAGAGCGGTACGGGCGTGTTTTCGCCTGTGTACTGTAAAACGCCGTATCGCTTTCAAAACGATGCACTTCGCGCCGTGGAAAGCACCTACGCCGGTCACGTACAGCAAGCAGATACCGCTGAAAACGTGTGTGTTTTCCGCGCGAGCTCTCCGTATGAGGAAGCGGACTTCACCGCGGCTAAAATCCGCAGCCTTGTTTTGCACGAGGGCTACCGCTACCGCGATATTTCCGTCATCTGCCGTGACGGCGAACGCTACACGCGGCTGTTTGCCGCCGCGCTGCGCCGCTGGGAAATTCCGGCGTTTCTTTCCGAAGCGCGCACGGTCGATGCCGAGCCGCTGATGCGCTTCGTGCTCTCCGCGTTTCAAATCGTTTCGGGCAGCCGCAAATGGCGTTCAGAAGATGTGCTTGCCATGCTGAAAACGGGCATTACAAGCTTTACGGCAGAAGAGCTCGCGCAGCTTGAAAACTACGTTTATACCTGGAAATTAAACGGCGTATCCGCTTGGTGCAGCCCTTTCACAAAACACCCGGACGGCTTCGGTAAGCCGATGGATGACACCGCGGCCGAAACACTGCGCACGCTGAACGCTCTGCGCGAGCGCGTCACCGCACCGCTTATAAAATTCTCCGAGCGCACCGCACACGCTTCCGGCGAGCAGATCTCCGAAGCCGTTTATAAGCTTCTCCTCGATTTTGATTTGGAGCAAAGCTTCCCGATATTTTGCCGCACGCTCGAAAACGCCGGGCGCGATGACCTTTCCGCCGCTCAAATGCGCATTTGGGATTTGCTCATGGAAGTACTCGACCAAATGGCAGGCGTGCTCGGTGAACAGGTCATCACGGGTGAAAAATACGGAAGGCTCTTAAAGGAGATCGTCAGCGGCGAGGATGTTTCGGACATCCCGCAGAGTATGGACAGCATCACATTCGGCACCGCAGACCGCATCCGTCAGTCCGCGCCACGCGCCGTGTTCCTGCTCGGCGCCGTGCAAGGCGAGTTTCCGCTCATTCCGTCCGTAAGCGGTGTGTTCAGTGAGCCGGAGCGTCGCACGCTCCTTGCACTCGAGCTGCCCGTCTCCGATGTGCTCGAAGACCGCATGTTACAGGAAAAGTACCTCGCCTACGCCGCGCTGTGCGGCGCTTCGGAGAAGCTGTATCTTACGTATCCCGTCAGTGTAGGGCAGGAGGCAAAATCGCCCGGTGAGCTCATCAGCGCAGTTGAGCTGGCGCTGCCGAATTTAAAAATCACACAAAACCTGCCGCCGGAGTTTTTCGCAAACGCACCGGAAGCCGCGTTTTCGCAAACGGCGTCGCTTTTCAACGAAAACTCGACTGTCTCCGAGACATTAAAAAGTGTTTTTCGCGAAAAGCCGGAGTTCGCCGGGCGTTTGCAGGTCCTCGGCGGCACAGACCGCATGGCTTCGGCTCGCCTTGCGCCGGAGACCGCAAACGATTACTTTGGCGGCGGGCATTATTTTTCCGCAAGCCAAATTGAAGTTTACCACCAGTGCCGCTTTAAATACTTCTGCCGCTACGGCCTCGGTGCAAAGGAGCGCCGTCCGGCAGAGATCGATGCGCTGGAATACGGCAGTCTGATGCACTATCTTTTCGAGCAGATTCTCGGCAGTGCGGAAGACATTCAAGCGCTGCACCTTTATGCAGACGACTTAAAAGCGCGCGTACACACGAGCATCATGGACTATGTGCGCGAAAATATGGGCGGCTATGATGCCCTTTCGCCGCGCGAAAAATACCGCTTGTACCGCATGGAGCAAACGGCCGTAAAGCTCATCGCCCACATGTCGGAAGAAATGATGCACAGCCTGTTCCGCCCGGAGCATTTCGAGCTGGAGCTCAAAAACGGTACACCGTACCCACCGCTGCGCATCCCAACGAAAAACGGGCTCGTCACGGTCGGCGGCATCATCGACCGTGTGGATTTGTATAAAGATGAAAACGGTACGACCTATGTGCGCGTCGTCGATTACAAAACCGGCCGCAAAGAGTTTAAGCTCGCCGATGTTCTGTACGGCATGAGCTTGCAAATGCTTATTTACCTCGCGGCGCTCGCGCAGAATAAAGACCTGCACCCGGCGGGCATTTTGTACATGCCGGCGTTCATTGCAAGTGTGACCTCGGACGGCACGGAAAGCGCCGATAAGCTAAAGCAGAAAGTGGAAAAAAACCTGCGTATGAACGGCCTGCTTTTAAAGGACAACGAAATTTTGAATGCAATGGAAATGGGTCTGAACGGTCGATTTATTCCTGTTTATCTCACCAAAACAAGAAAACTCAGCGGTACGGCTTCCGCTTTAAATGAGCCGGAGCTGCAGATCGTCCTGCGCTACGTGGAGCGTCTCATCGCAACAATGGCGGAGGAGCTTTCTTCCGGTGAGATCATGGCAAAACCGCTGATGCAGAACATCAACGCCTGCGCGTGGTGCCCGTATACGTCCGTCTGCGGCTCCGAGCACGCTGCGGACGATGCCGAAAAGAACAGCATGAAAAACGACGAAGCGCTCGCGCGCATGGAAAATGACTTAGAGAAAGGGAGTGGGGAAAATGCCGAATTGGACTGACGCACAGCTCGACGCCATCAAAGCGCGGCGCGGTACGGTTCTGGTCTCCGCCGCTGCGGGTTCCGGCAAGACCGCGGTGCTCGTGGAGCGCGTTATCGAGCGCCTGACGGATCCGGAGCATCCTACGGACGCCGACCGCCTGCTCGTCGTGACCTTCACAAAAGCCGCCGCAGCCGAAATGCGCGACCGCATCGAAAAGCGACTTTTGGCACTCATGAAGGAGCAGCCGGAAAACACCCGCTTGCGCCGCCAACAGCTTTTATTGCAGCAGGCGCACATCTGCACGGTGGACAGCTTCTGTTCGGACATTGTGCGCGAATTTTTCTACCTGCTCGGTATCTCGCCCGATTTCTCCATCATCACCGATAAGCAACAGGAAGAGCTGATGACCGAATCGCTCGACGAAACACTGACCGAGTGGTACAAAGACGATAACTTTAGGACAGACCTGGCGGATGTGCTCGGCGGCGACAAAAACGACGCCCGCCTTTCCGCCGCAATCCTCAAAATGTACGAATACACGCGCAGCCATCCGTTTCCGGACAAATGGATGCGGGACATTCAAAAAGCCATGACAGATGTCACGCAGTCCCCGGTCAAAACACCGTGGGGCGAGGTCGTCCGGCAGCATATCATGGAGGTCTATGACTTCGCAATCAAGCTTTCCCACAGTGCATACCGCCTTGCGGCAGAAGACCCGGACCTTGAAAAAGCGTACTGCACGGCACTCGGCGCGGATATCGATAAGCTTTCGGCAAAGCTGCAGGCAATGGAAGCCCCTGAAACCTGCCGCTTTTCCGACTTGACCGTCACGTTCGATAAGCTCGGTTCTTTCAGAGGAGAAGACCCGCGTGCCGATCGCATCAAGGCCATGCGCGATATGGTAAAAAAGGAAATCGGCAAACTGCAGAAGCTTGCCGGCGACGCGGAAGACCAGAAATTCACGGAAGAAATCGCCGCCACGACCGGCACGGTCGTCTATCTGTTTCTGGCCGTGCAGTCGTTCGAGAAAACATACAGCACGAAAAAGCGTGAGAAAAACGTGCTCGATTTCAGTGATCTTGAGCACATGGCCTTGCAACTGTTTTTAACGGAGCAGGAAGACGGTACATTTCGGCGCACAGAGACCGCAAAGCTCGTCTCCGAGCGCTTTGACGAGATCATGACGGACGAATATCAGGACACGAATGACGTGCAGGATTATCTTTTTGAATCCATTTCCCAAAACAGCGCGAACCGCTTTATGGTGGGCGACGTAAAACAGAGCATTTACAGTTTCCGTCAGGCAATGCCGGATATTTTCATCCGTTATAAAGATAAATTTCCGCGCTATGACCGCGAAAAGGACGCATACCCGGCATCTATCGTGTTAGACCGCAACTTCCGTTCGCGCAAAACCGTGACGGAAAGCGTCAACTTCGTTTTCACGCAGCTTATGTCCCGCACATGCGGCGGCATCGATTACGTCGGCGATGAAAAGCTTGCGGCGGGCGCACAGTACCCCGAAAAATCGGGTTGCGAAACGCGCGTGGAGTTTTTGGAAGACATCGACGGCGTGGGCGCAGAGGTGCTGGAGCCGCAGCGTATCGCAAAAATCATCTGCGAGCTGATGGAAAGCGGCTTCACCGTCACGGAAAACGGGCAGGAGCGTCCCATAGAATATCGCGATTTCTGCATTTTGCTGCGCAGCTCCAATAAATATGCACCTGTCTATGCAGAAAATCTGCGCAATGCGGGCATTCCCACGTGGGCGGCTGTCACGGGTGGCTTTTTCGCCGCGGCGGAGATCTCGCTCATCTTGGCATTTTTAAACGTCATCGATAACCCGGATCAAGACATTCCGCTGCTCTCCGTTTTGATGAGCCCCATTTACGGCTTCACAGCGGAAGATATGGCACAACTGCGCCGCGAGTGCGGGGGAGAGACGTTGTACGTTTCGCTTCTGCGCGCCGAAAACGAGCGCTGTGTGCGTGTGCGCGATGAGCTGACGCGTTTCCGAGCGCTCGCTTCCACCATGCCTGCGGACAGCTTTATCAATATGCTGTGCACCGAAACCGGTTACGAGAACATCGTGCGCGCCATGCCCGGCGGAGAAAGCCGCCTTGCAAATATTCGCCTGCTGGAAAAATACGCGGCGGAATACGAAGCCTACGGGTACAGCGGCGTTTCCGGCTTCGTGCGCTTTGCGGAGCGCCTGAAAAAGAATCGATCCGATATGGAAAGCGCCAATGTCGTCTCGGAAAACGCCAACGTCGTGCGCATCATGAGCATCCACAAATCAAAGGGCTTGGAGTTTCCCGTGTGCATCATCGCGGGCTGCGGCCGGAAATTCGTGAATGATACGGACGACCTGCGCATGCACCCACAGCTCGGTGTCGGCATGCGCCTTACAGACCCCGAGACCGGCGTGCGCCGCACCACGTTCATCCGCGAGGCCATCGGCCTTGCAACGGCGGAAAGCGCTTCCGCAGAGGAGCTGCGCGTGTTCTACGTCGCGATGACCCGCGCCAAAGAGAAGCTCATTCTGCTTTCCACCGTGAAAAATATCGATACAAACCTGCAAAAGCTTGCGGCACAGATCACCGAGGAGGAGACCGTGCCGCCGTACACTGTCAGCAACGCTTCCGGCATTTCGGAGTGGCTGATGCTCTGTGCGCTGCGGCACCCGAACGGAAATGACCTGCGCCGCCGCATCGAAGCGGATGACGACATCATTCTGCGCACGCACTACACGCCGTGGGATATTCGCGTCGTATACAGTGAACCGCAGATTTTATCCGACCTGCCGAAAGCCGAAGCGCCCGCACCGGTCGATGAAGCGCTCAAGGCACGCATCGAAAGGGATATTTCGTTCGTGTACCCCTACGCCGCACAGACAAAGCTTGCAACGAAGGTCGCGGCCTCCGCGCTTGCGGCAGAACAAGCCGAAACGGAAGCCACACTTTCACGCCCGGCGTTTTTGAGCGCCAAAGGACTGACGCCCGCAGAGCGCGGCACGGCGCTGCACAACTTCATGCAGTTTGCGGATTTTTCGGCCGCTTCAAAAGACCCCGAAGCGGAGCTCAAACGCCTTATCGAGCAAAGCTATCTCACCGAAGCGCAGGCAAACGCCGTCGATCTTACCCGTGTGGAAAAGTTCTTTACCGGCCCGCTCGGGCAGCGCGTTTTACATGCCGACCGCGTTTATAAAGAGCAGCGATTCATCGTTTCCATTCCCGCAGGACTCACGGATAAAACACTCAGCGGGGAAGATGCCGCGCAGCCGATGATCCTGCAGGGCGCAGTGGACTGCATGTTTGAAGAAAACGGTTCGCTTTATATTCTTGACTTTAAGACCGATCGGTGCTACAATAAACAGGAATTGTGGGAACGATACGGCCCGCAGCTCACGCTCTACAAAGAAGCGATGACCCGCGTCATGAATAAAGAAGTGAAAGACACCGTGCTTTACTCTTTTTATATGAACGCCCCTGTTTATGCACCGGGAAAAGAATAAAATTTCTTTTAAGCCCTGTTTGCCTATTGACAGATCGCGCTCTTTGTGGTAATATAATATTTGGAAAACAAAGCGGAGCTATGGCTCACACCCGTGCAGTACCGTCTGACACAGGTCAATATCGAGAAGAATCACGATAAATTCGTGCGTTTGATTGATTTGATTTGCGGGCAGAGGTTCTCTGCCCGCTGTTTTATTGCCGGCTTCGCGAAAACAAGTTATCGCACGCGTGATGGAGGTGCTTAACCATTAGCAAACAGGAACTGCAGATAAACGAAGAGATCCGCGATAAAGAGATCCGTGTGATCGGCGCAGACGGCGCACAGCTCGGCATTATGTCGGCCCGTGACGCTTTAAACCTTGCGGCTGAGAAAAATCTTGACCTCGTAAAGATTGCCCCGCAGGCCACGCCGCCCGTATGCAAAATCATCGATTACGGTAAATACCGTTTCGAACAGGCAAAGCGTGAAAAAGAAGCGAAAAAGAACCAGCGCGTAGTTGAAATCAAAGAGATCCGTTTGTCTCTCAACATTGATACCCACGACTTCGAGACGAAAAGAAATCATGCGATCCGTTTCCTCAACGACGGAAACAAGGTCAAGGTTTCCATCCGTTTCCGCGGCAGAGAGATGGGTCATCCGGAACTGGGTGCAGACATCATGAAGCGTTTCGCAGAATCGCTCGCTGACACGGCAAACGTCGATAAGCCCGCGAAGCTCGAAGGGCGCAACATGCTGATGTTCCTTGCCCCCAAGCCCGTTAAGTAACAATTTCAAGGAGGACTATAAAATGCCGAAGCTCAAAACACACAGCGGTGCTAAGAAGCGCCTGAAGATTTCCAAGAAGGGTAAAGTTATCCGTGGCCACGCTTACATGAGCCACCTTCTGAACGGCCATGGCAAGACTGCTAAGTCCAAGCGCCATGCACGCGGCACGACCGTTACGGATAAGACCAGCGTAAAGGCTGTTAAGAAGATGCTCCCCTACGCATAAGCGAACAGGGCAGCTCAAGTTTAAGTAAAGCATAATCGGAGGTTTTTATAAATGGCTAGAGTTAAGGGTGCGCTCGCTACGCGCAAGAGAAGAAAAAAGGTTCTGAAGCTCGCTAAGGGCTATTGGGGTTCCAAGAGCAGACACTTTAAGATGGCTAAGCAGGCTGTCATGAAGTCCGGCAACTATGCTTACATCGGCAGAAAGCAGAAGAAGAGAGATTTCCGCCGTCTGTGGATCTCCAGAATCAACGCGGCTTGCCGTGCTAACGGCACCACCTATTCCGCATTTATGAACGGTCTTAAGAAGGCTGGCATCACGCTCAACAGAAAGATGCTTTCCGAGATCGCCATCGCGGACGAAGCAGCTTTCAAGGCACTTGTCGAGAAGGCAAAGGCTTCTGTATAATTAAGCTATCCGTGCGTCCGGAATTCTTCCGGGCGCACATTTTTTAGGGTGATAGTTGCAAACGTAAGTGTATTTCTTTGTGCAAAATCGCCTTTGCGGAAATTTCCCGTGTACCGTAAAATACAGTACACAGGATTTCTGCTTATTATCGGTAAAAAGGAGTGTGTACCGTGCCAATCGAAAAAATCACCAGCCGTAAAAGCAGCGTCGTTAAGAATGCCGCCGCACTTTTGCAGAAAGCGGAAAACAGAAGTGAAGCAGGCCTTTTCATGGCCGAGGGTGCACGCCTTTGCGCCGATGCCGCAAGGAGCCAAACGGAGATTGCCGCGTGCTTCTTTACGGAAAACGCCGCTAAAAAATACAAAGATTATTTAGATCCGGTTTTAAAGCAGACAGAGCACGCATACTGCATAGAGGAGCACATCGCGCCCATGCTGTCCGATACAAAGAACCCGCAAGGCATTTTCTGCGTGTGTCGCATGCCGAAGCGCCGTGCGGACGGCCTGCCTGTTTCCGCAGAGTCGGATACACGCCCGTGCCGTCATGTGCTTGTTATGGAAAATATTCAGGACCCGTCCAACATGGGTAACGTGCTGCGCACAGCGGAAGCGCTCGGTGTGCGGCATTTGGCGCTTGTGGGTACCTGCTGCGACGTATACGCCCCGAAAGTGCTGCGCGGCAGCATGGGCGCGGTGTTCCGCCTCGGCATCCGCCGTTTTGAGACGGCAGAGGATTGCCTGAAAGTGTTACATGCCGAGAATATCACGTCACTCGCCGCCGTGCCGGACAGCGACGCTACGCCCATCACGACCATTCCGTTTGAAACGGGAAACTGGGCGGTGTGGATCGGCAACGAGGGCAACGGTCTCACAAATGAAGCCATCAAGCATTGTCACGACCGCGTGACGATCCCCATGCGCGGCAGAGCGGAATCGTTCAACGCCTCCACCGCAGCCGCCATTGTGCTGTGGGAAATGGAGCGCAACGGGGCAGGAGGCACAAGCCATGGATAACCGCGTATACTGGATCTGGCTGCAAAACGCGTTTGGCGCAGGCAGCCCGAAGCCTGTGCAGCTCGTGCGCCGCATAGGCAGTGCTGAAAAGCTGTATCAGGGCGGCACACGACTGTGGAGCTCCTTTTCGTTCGTTTCGGATAAAGAGCTTGCCGCGCTCAATGCCTACGGCGCGGAACCGGCCGCCGCAGCGCTCGAGTATTATTTGAAGCTCGGTCAAAAGGTCATCACGCCCGATGATGAAGACTACCCTGTATTGCTGAAAGAAATCTACAATCCGCCCGCCGTTTTATATGTGCAGGGTGATTTGAGCATCCTTTCCGATGCCGTTTCCATCAGCATTGTGGGCACGCGGAAAGCCAGTCAAAACGGGCTCAATGCCGCAAGAGAGATCGCCTACGGGCTTGCGCTCAAAAACGCCGTTGTTATCAGCGGCGGCGCGCTCGGCATTGATTCCGAGGCACACAAGGGTGCACTGAACGGCCGCGGCAAGACAATCGCAATTTTGCCGTGCGGGCTCGAATATCCGTATCTTATGGACAACGCCATTTTGCGCCGCGAGATCGTCGATTTCGGCGGTGCACTTGTCACGGAATATCCCATGCACACGCCTGTGCAGCGCGGCGCGTTTCAGGTGTGCAACCGGCTGATCTCCGGCATGGCGCACGGCGTGCTCATTGCGGAAGCGCCAAAAAAGAGCGGCGCACTCATCACCGCAAAGCATGCTTTAGAGCAGAATCGCGAGGTTTTCGTATTCATTGGTGAAGACGAGAAAGCGTTTTCCGGCTGTATCGCACTGGAAGAGGACGGTGCAGCGCGCATTTACACTGCAGAGGATGTTTTAAAGCCGTTTGCTTCCCGCCGCAGGCAGGAGCGTATAGAACAGCTTGCCCGCACAGCGGAAAATATCTCCCATGTCTCCCGCGTTCGCCCGAAGATTGCGTCGCTTTCCGATACGGAAAAGGAGCCCGAAATAGCAGAGAAGAAGCCTGCCGAGCCGATCCCTGCGCCCGAAAACAACCTTTTGCAAAACGTTTCTGAAGATGCAAAAGTCGTTTACGCCGCACTGAACGATACCCCGAAGCACGCTTCCGAGCTGGAGCTTGAACTAGGCATGTCCACGGGGAAAATTTTGGCGGCACTCACGGAGCTCGAGCTTTTCGGCCTCATCAAAACTTATCCCGGCCAGAGGTTTACAAAGGCGTAAAAGTACGCTATACTAAGGTGTATTTGAAAAATCGGAAGCTTGTCCGTTTCGCATTTTCTTTGTTTTCAAATGCACCTAATACATGATTCTTCCACTCGCACATTCGCTGTGCGGTTTAAATAGATACAGAATAGGAGATAGAAAACCATGTCGAAACTCGTTATCGTTGAGTCGCCTGCCAAGGCGAAAACGATCAAGAAATATCTGGGCGGCGACTATGAAGTCATCGCTTCCATGGGCCATGTGCGCGACCTGCCGAAGGCGCGCCTGTGCGTGGATGTGAAAAACGATTTCAAGCCGAAATATGCCATCATCAAGGGAAAGGAGAAGCTTGTTTCCGAACTGAAGGAAGCGGCCGAAGAGGCCGATACCGTGTATCTCGCGACCGACCCCGACCGCGAAGGCGAAGCAATCTCCTGGCACCTTGCGTATATCCTCGGCCTTGATGAGGATTACCACAACCGTGTCACGTTCAACGAGATTACGAAAACCGGCATCACGGAGGGCATGGCGCACCCGCGTTCCATCGACCAGAACCTTGTGAACGCCCAGCAGGCGCGCCGCATTCTCGACCGCCTTGTGGGCTATTCGCTCAGCCCGTTCCTCGCAAAAACGATTCGCCGCGGTCTTTCCGCAGGCCGCGTGCAGTCCGTTGCACTGCGCATCATCGTGGACCGCGAGGAAGAGATCCGCAAGTTTAAGCCCGAAGAATACTGGTCTATCGACGCACGCCTGACCGCTGAGGGCTCCCGCAGCATTTTCGGCGCATCGTTCTACGGCGATAAAAACGGCGAGATTAAAATCACGAACAAAGAGCAGTCCGATAAAATCCTTGCCGACCTCGAATCCGCCGCGTTCATGGTGGAGTCCGTCAAAAAAGGCAAGAAGAACAAGCAGCCTGCACCGCCGTTCATCACGTCCACCTTGCAGCAGGAAGCTTCACGCAAGCTGGGCTTTCAGGCGAAGCGCACGATGAAAGCCGCGCAGGAGCTTTACGAAGGCGTGGACATTGAGGGCATGGGTGCCGTGGGTCTCATCACTTATATGCGTACCGACTCTCTGCGCATTTCTGAAGACGCCGTGCAGGAGGCTGTGCAGTTCATCGGCGAGCGCTGGGGCAAGCAGTATTTGCCTTCTAAGCCACGCCATTATAAGGCGCGTGCCAACGCACAGGACGGTCACGAGGCCATTCGCCCCACCTCCGTTGCACTCACACCGAAGGACGTGGAATCTTCCCTTACAAAAGACCAGTACAAGCTTTATAAGCTCATTTGGGAGCGCTTTGTCGCGTGCCAGATGGCAAACTGTGTTTTGAACACCACGCAGGCGGTCATCACCGCAGGCGATTATATTTTTAAAGCAAGCGGCTACAACGTCGCGTTTGACGGCTACACTGTGCTCTACGAAGAGGGCCGCGACGTGGAAGAGGAAAAGGGCAAAGACCTGCCGAAGCTTGAAGCAGGCATGTCCCTGAAAGTCCGCGACCTCAAGGGCACGCAGCACTTTACACAGCCGCCCGCACGCTTTACAGAAGCCTCGCTCATCAAGACGCTGGAGGAAAACGGCATCGGCCGCCCGTCCACGTATGCTGCGACCATCACAACCATCACGAGCCGCGAATACGTCACGCGCGAGGGTAAGTCCTTTAAGCCCACCGAGCTTGGCGAAGTCATTACAAAGCTGATGAAAGAGCGTTTCCCGGACATTGTGAATATCAAGTTCACCGCCGCCGTTGAAAAAGAGCTTGATGAAGTACAGAGCGGTCAGGAAGACTGGGTGCACACGCTGCACGGCTTCTATGACGACTTTGAGAAGACGCTCAAAAAGGCGAAGACTGAAATGGACGGCGTGAAGATTCAGCTTGAAGAAGACAAGACCGACCTCGTCTGCCCGAACTGCGGCAAGCCGATGGTCGTCAAATTCGGCCGCTACGGCAAGTTTATCGCCTGCTCCGGCTACCCGGAGTGCAAAACCGTGCAGAAAATCGTTAACGATACGGGTGCAAAGTGCCCGAAGTGCGGCGGCAAGATCATCGAGAAAAAATCGAAGCGCGGCCGTGTGTTCTACGGCTGCGACAACTACCCGAAGTGCGATTTCGTCTCTTGGGACGCGCCGTCCGACAAGACCTGCCCGGTCTGCGGTAAGGTGCTTTTAAAGAAAAAAGACAAAGCCCAGACGCTCTACTGCGTAACGCCGGGCTGCACTTACACGTTCAATAAGGACGACGCGGGGGAGAAAGATGGAGAATAAGCAGACCGTCACCGTCATCGGCGCGGGTCTTGCCGGCTCCGAAGCGGCGTGGCAGATTGCGCAGGCGGGGTATTCTGTGCGCCTTTTCGAGATGAAGCCACAGAAGTTTTCGCCCGCGCATAAAAGCGCCGGGTTTGCGGAGCTCATCTGCTCGAATTCTTTGAAGGCTGCGCGTATCGACAGCGCCGCCGGGCTTTTGAAAGAGGAAATGCGCCGCATGGATTCTCTGCTCGTTGCCTGTGCGGATAAAACCGCCGTGCCCGCAGGCGGCGCGCTCGCCGTTGACCGCGACCGCTTTTCAGAGCTCGTCACGAAAGCGATCACGGAGCATCCGAACATCGAAGTCATGCACGGCGAAGTGACGGAAATTCCCGCAGAGGGCGTGACCGTTATTGCAAGCGGCCCGCTGACGAGCGACACGCTTGCCGAACAGATCACGAACTTATGCGGCGGTGCGCTCAGCTTTTTCGATGCCGCCGCACCGATCGTCACGCGTGAAAGCCTTGATATGGAGCACTGCTTCACGGCCTCCCGCTACGATAAGGGCGACGACGATTACATCAACTGCCCGATGAACAAAGAGGAGTACGATGCGTTTTATGAAGCGCTTATCACCGCGGAGCGCGCGCCCATTCACGATTTTGACGTGATGAACCCGAAGGTCTACGAGGGCTGCATGCCCATTGAAGTCATGGCACAGCGCGGACACGATACGATTCGCTTCGGCCCGTTGAAGCCGGTCGGCTTACGCGACCCCCGCACGGGTCACCGCCCGTGGGCCGTGGTGCAGCTGCGCACCGAAAACGCGGAAAAAACGCTGTTCAATCTTGTAGGATTCCAGACAAACTTGAAATTTCCCGAGCAAAAGCGCGTGTTCGGTATGATTCCCGGCCTGAAAAACGCCGAATACATGCGCTACGGCGTGATGCACCGCAACACGTTCCTCGATTCGCCGAAGCTTTTGAACGCGGATTTCTCCATGCGCACACGCCCGGAGCTGTTCTTTGCGGGGCAAATGACCGGCGTGGAGGGCTATATGGAATCGGCGTCGTCCGGCTTGCTTGCGGGACGCAACGCCGTGCGCCGTTTAGAGGGCAAAGCGCCGCTCATTCTGCCCATCACTACCATGATGGGCTCACTTGCGGAGCACGCTGCGCACAGCCCCTCGAAAGATTTCCAGCCGATGGGTGCGAACTTCGGCATTCTGCCCGTCATTGAGCCGCACATTCGTGACAAAAAAGAGCGCTACGCCGCGCTTTCCGCTCGCGCGCTCGAAGACCTTGCCGAAACACTGAAAAACGCATAAGGGACGAACGATAGAAAACCCCCGACAAGCTGAAGCACATTTCAGCTGTCGAGGGTTTTTCGCTGTATTTTCAGATTTTACTCGCCGATAAACGCGTTGTGCTTACGCAGCAATGCTTGAATTTTCTTCACGTCCGTTTCCGGGAAATCGGTGTGTTCCTGCGCGGCAACGGCAGCCGCAACACCGGCGGCTTCACCCGTGCTGCAACACGTGGGCATAATACGGAATGATGCCTGTGCCTCGTGACTGCCGGAAATGCAGCGGCCGACTGCAAGCAGGTTTTTGATGTTCTTCGGTATCAGGCTTCGATAGGGAATGGTGTAGTACGTGCCCTCTTTGAAGTAATAATGGCTCGTGCCGGTGCCCTCCGGGTTGTGAATGCCGTGCTCAAAGATCGCACAATAACACACGTGATTGTCAACAATAAGAACGGCCTTGCAGCATACAAAGCGAAGTGCTTCATTGACTGCACCGGTGACGCTGACCTCATCAAGCTCGTCGGTGCGTCGTATCAGTCCGGCAACCACAACCGCGTGAATCAGCCGGTCTCCTTGCGCTTTGACATGGCGGGTATTGACTTTGAACGTTTCCACGCGTACATGCGCAGCCTCGGCAACGACCAATATAAATACTTTGCTATGAACACGCCCGGTATGAAAGACATTATCCGCAAGGCGTATGAAAACGGCGTGCTGACCGAGCAGGACGCGTGCTATTTTCAGGCATTCGGTATTCCCGGCCGCCCGGACGGCATGAACTTCAACTGCCGCTCCATGGGTGAGGCCGCGGGCATCGCCGCCGCAATGGCCGTAAAGAACGAAGCCGTGCGGTTTAACGAGATCGACGGCACAGCCGTGCGCCGCGAGATCCGCCTGCCGGATAAATTCTAAAAATCAAAATTTTTCCTCCAAATCAGAAAAAAGACGTGTACCGGGAAAGCCTGGCGTACGTTTTTTGTTTTGTGCAACTTATGGGGAGCGCGGTATTGAAATTGCGTTGTTTTTTTGCTATAATAGAGTGAATTATAGTCTAAAGCGGTTTATCGGCGGAAAATCCGTGTTTGATAAACCGAAATGCCCGAACAAAACCGGCTTTTGCCGGAAGCTGAATATTAAAGTGAGGGAAAAACATGCGGATCATAATCGACGCATTCGGCGGCGACAACGCCCCGGACGAAATTATAAAAGGCTGCCGTCTGGCGGCAGATGAGCTCCATGTGCAGATCGTTTTAACCGGCGACGAAAAGAAGATCAGAGCGGCGGCGGAAAAGCTGAATGTTAACGTTTCCGATTTTGAGATCATCGACTGCCCGGATATCATCACGATGGAGGATGAGCCCACAGCGATCACGCGCGCCAAAAAGCAAAGCTCTATGGCGGTTGGCCTGCGCGCTTTGGCAGAGGGCAAGGGCGATGCGTTTGCGTCCGCCGGCAACAGCGGCGCACTCGTCGTTGGCGCCACATTGCTCGTCAAGCGCATCAAAGGCGTCAAGCGCGTGGCATTTGCACCGCTCATGCCGAAATCCGAGGGCTTTTTCATGCTGGCAGACGGCGGCGCAAACAACGAATGCCGCCCCGAAATGCTGGAGCAGTTCGGCATGATGGGCTCCGTGTATATGCAGAAGGTCATGGGTGTTCAAAAGCCGCGCATCGGCCTTGCAAATGTCGGCACGGAGCCGCACAAGGGCGGCGAACTGCAGCACGCGGCGTTTGCACTGCTGAGCGAAAACAAAGACGTCCATTTCATCGGCAACATTGAAGCCAGAGACATTCCGTTTGATGCGGCAGATGTTGTGGTGTGCGACGGTTTTACGGGTAATATCCTTCTTAAGATGTATGAAGGCGTCGCCATGGCGCTGATGAATAAATTCAAGGCCGTTTTCAAAAAGAGCCTAAAAAATAAGCTTGCGGCGGCAATGGTTTTAAACGACATGAAAGCCATGAAAAAAGAGCTTGATTATAACGAATACGGCGGTGCGCCGATCCTCGGGTGCTCGAAGCCGGTCTTTAAGGTACATGGCAGTGCCAAGGCTTCCACGCTGAAAAACGCCATTGCGCTTACGGTAAAGTACGCCGAGTCCGGCATTATAAGTGAGATCACCGCAGCCATACAAAACGAGAAAACGGAAAACACGAACGAATAACAAGACAGCAAAGGTATAACTATGAGATCATTGGATGAATTTGAAAAAAAGATCGGATATAAATTTAAGAACCGCAACCTGCTCATCACAGCGCTGACGCACTCTTCCTACGCAAACGAGAGCCGCGGCGGCGACCAGAGCTATGAGCGACTGGAATTCCTCGGCGATTCCATTTTGGGGTTTGTCACGGCGGAATACTTGTGCAAAGCGTTCCCGGATATTCCCGAAGGCAAGCTGACAAAGAAGCGTGCGGCGCTCGTATGCGAAAAATCGCTTTGCGGGTTTACACGCAGCTTCGGCGCAGGCGAGCTGCTGCGTCTCAGCCACGGCGAGCAGCACAGCGGCGGCAGAGAACGCCCAAGCATCTTAGCGGACGTGTTCGAATCCATTACGGCGGCGATCTATCTCGATTCCGGTAACTTGGAGGAAGCCAAGCGCTTTGTACTGCACTACATTGAACCGGCGGCGCAGTCTGCAGGCGAACGCCCGTTTAAAGACCACAAGACGATGCTGCAGGAGATCATTCAGCAGAACCCCGGTGAACGGCTCGAATACGTCCTTACCGGCGAGCATGGTCCCGACCATGATAAACACTTCACCGTAGAGGTGCACCTCAACAGCAATGTCATCGGCAAGGGCGGCGGACGCAGCAAGAAGGAAGCCGAACAGCAGGCGGCACGCGAAGCACTGGAGCTGATGGGCTATTAAGCACGCGAATATCTCAATTTTTATTCCGCACAACGGCTGCCCGCAGCAATGCAGCTTCTGTAATCAGAACCGCATCACGGGTGAAAATCATCAGCCGCAGCCTGAAGAAGTGGCGCTGCTGCTGCAAAGCGCAGCAAAGCAAATGGGGGAGCACGTGCAGAACGCCGAGATCGCATTTTTCGGCGGCAGCTTCACGGCAATCGACCCCGATTACCGTTTGGCGCTTTTAAAAACAGCGCACGCAGCATGCGAAACATACGGCTTTGCCGGTATCCGCTGCTCTACGCGGCCGGATGCCATTGATGATGAACGTCTGACCGTATTAAAGCAATACGGCGTAACGGCAATCGAGCTCGGTGCGCAGTCGATGGATGGCGAAGTGTTGCTGCTCAATCGTCGGGGGCATACCGCAAAGGATGTGGAAAACGCTGCGCGGTTAATTCGCGCATACGGCTTTGAGCTCGGCTTGCAGATGATGACCGGGCTGCCCGGCGACAGTGACGCAAAGGCGATGAAGACTGTCGAAAGGCTATTGGCTCTAAAGCCGGACACCATGCGCATTTACCCTACGATCGTCTTAGAAAACACACCACTGTGCGATTTGTACCGCGCAGGAAAATACACACCGCAGACCTTAGAGGATGCCGTTTCACTCTGTGCAAAGCTCATCCCGGTGATTGAGCAGCACGGTGTAAAGCTCATCCGTGTGGGGCTGCACGCCAGCGAAGAACTGGAAAACCGTGTCGCGGGACCGTTTCACCCCGCTTTTATGGAGCTGTGCCGCAGCGCGATCTTCCGAGAAAACGTCCTTAAAGCGCTTCAAGCCCGAAACGATTCGGAAGTTACGATCGATGTTGACCCGCGCATGCTTTCCGTTGCGCTCGGACAGAAAAAAGAAAATTTGCAGCATTTCTCTAAGCACGGCTACACCGTGCACATCCGCCCGGATGCTTCGCTTTCCGGCGGCACATACAGGCTACGATAGGCAGGTAAACAGATGCTTTTAAAATCTCTGGAGCTGCAGGGCTTCAAAACCTTTCCCGATAAAACGACTTTAAAATTTGAAAACGGCATCACGGCGGTCGTCGGTCCAAACGGCAGCGGCAAGAGCAACATCAGCGATGCCATGCGTTGGGTACTCGGCGAGCAGTCTACCCGCGCACTGCGCTGCTCCAAAATGGAGGACATCATTTTCAGCGGCACGCCGCAGCGCAAAGCGCAGGGCTTTTGCGAAGTGACCGTCACCATGGATAACACCGACCGCGAGTTGAATTACGACGGCGACACCGTTTCCGTTACGCGTCGTTTTTACCGCTCCGGCGAAAGTGAATACCGCATTAACAAAACGCTCGTACGTCTGCGCGACGTGCATGAGCTGTTCATGGATACCGGCCTCGGCCGCGACGGCTATTCCATCATCGGACAGGGCAAGATCGATAGCATCGTCTCCGCAAAAAGCGAAGACCGCCGCGAGATTTTTGAAGAAGCCGCCGGCATTTCGCGCTTTCGCTACCGCAAAGAGGAAGCCGAACGCCGCTTGGAAAAAGCCGAAGAAAACCTCATTCGCCTGCACGATATTTTAAACGAACTCGAAGAACGCGTGGGCCCTTTACGCGAGCAGGCGGAGAAAGCCGAAAAGTTTATTGCACTCGACAGCGAGAAAAAGGAACTGGAGATCGGTTTGTGGCTTGAAACGCTGGAGCGCTCCGGCAAGATCGTGCGCGAGGTGGAGGAAAAGATTGCCTCCGCGCAGAACAGCTACGAGGAAGCCGAAAGTGAGCTCAATGTGCTTTCCGCGCAAATCGAGCAGAATTTCACGGAAACGAACGGCTGCACCGCACAGATGGAAGAAGCACGTTTGAAGGCTTCCGAAGCCGATGAACTCGCCACCCGTAAAGAGGGAGAAGTTTCGGTGCTTGAAAATGATATTCTGCACGAACAGCAGACCATCCGCAGATTAAATGGCGAGATTGAAAGCGCCGCGCTGACCGGACAAACGCTTGAAGCGGATATTCAAGAAAAAGAACAGGCGGTAAAAGCAAAGGAAGCGGAAGCTGCGCAGAACCATGCCGATTTCGTTGCCTTTACCGCACAACTCGAGGAGCTGCGTGCCGGCACGGACAGCACCACGCGTGAGATCGACGCCGTTTCGGCTGAGCTTGTGGCACTGAACGCCGCACTTTCCGAAATGCGCGTGCAGCAGTCCTCGGCGGAATCCTCCATGCAGGAGATTCGCGCCCGCGCCGAAACAGTGGATGCTGCGATCACCGAAAGCGAAGAACGCCTTGCAGCGCTTCACACGGAGTGTGAGGAGCTTGACGCCATGCTGCACGATACGGCGGAGTACATTCAAAACGCTGAAAACACTGTGCAGGGACATGAAATGCGTGTGCAACAGCGCAGAAAACGCGCCGAAGCCGTGAAAGCCGAAGCCGACCGCCAGATGCTCGACGCCAAGGAAAAAGAGCGCCGCGCCAGACTGTTGGAAGACCTTGAACGCAATCTTGAAGGCTTCACGCAGAGCGTTAAAACCGTCATGCGCGAGAGCACGCGCGGCAATCTGCGTGGTATCCACGGACCTGTTACACGGCTTTTAAAAGTCCCGCGCGAATACGCCGTGGCGCTGGAGACTGCGCTCGGCGCCGCCATGCAGAACGTCGTCGTTGATTCCGAAGATGCGGCGAAAGCGGCTATTCGCTTATTGAAACAGCGCGATTCCGGCCGTGCGACATTCCTGCCGCTGACCACGGTGCGCGGTACGGTTATCGATGCGCGCGATGTGCAGAATATGCCCGGCTTTGTGGGCGTGGCTTCAACACTCTGCCACTGTGATGAGCAGTACGCCGGCATCCGTGATTCTCTGCTCGGCCGCACTATTGTTGCAGAAGACCTTGACCGCGCGGCGGAGATTGCACGGCGTATTCGGTTCCGCTACCGTGTCGTCAGCTTGGATGGGCAGATCGTCAATGCGGGCGGTTCGTTCACCGGCGGTTCCGCGGCGCGCAACTCCGGCCTTTTGAGCCGTTCTGCGGAAATCGAACGCATTCGCGCAGACGCACAAATGCTGGCGCAGGCTGCAAATGAAACACTGGAGCGCCACAAGGCTACACAGCAGGAAGTGCTGCAGGCCATGGCGGAGCTTGAAAACGCTAAGGCCGTGCTGGCGCAGCACAGGGAAGATGAGATCCGCTTCAAAACGGAAGCGGCCCGTGCCGCACGCGACGTGGAGACGGAAACCGCGAACCTTGCTTCTCTGCGCGACGAAAAAGAAAGTGCCGCAAAGCGTCTGAGCGGTTTTGTGCAGACCGCAGACAGTGCCCAGCAGAAAACAGAAGAAACAGAGGACAAAATTCAGGCAGCCAGAAGTAAAATGGAATCCATGGTCGGCGACCGCGAGGACGCAATGCATCGTTGTGATGAGACCTTGCAGCATTTGCAGGAAATCCGTTTTGCGGGGCTCGCCATCGAAAAAGATAAAGAATCGCTTGAAAATGCTGTGCAAACGCTGAAAGCACAGCAATCTGAGCGCGCTGCACGTATAGAAAGTTTAAATCAAGAACTTGCGGAAAGCTTCGAGAAGATCAAAGCGCGCGAAGCGGATATTGAAAACCGAAAAAATGAATCTGCTAATCTGCGTGAGACCGCAAAGGAAAAACGGCAAACGGTCAGCGCCATCGCCGCAAAGCGCACGGTACTCGAGCAACAGACGAGCGAGTTGCGCCAAAAGGAACGCGAAGCTTCCTCGCGCCGTGAGACGATTGGCCTTGAACTTGCTCGTCTGCGCGAACGCCGTGAAAACCAGAGCGGTGAATACGACGCTATCCTCAAAAAACTGTGGGAAGAATACGAACTCACCCGCCGCGAAGCCGAGGAAATGAACATCACGATTGAAGATGTGCCCACGGCGCAAAGGCGGTTGTCCGAACTCAAAAACAGCATCAAAGCGCTCGGCTCCGTCAACGTGGCGGCTGTTGTGGAATACAAAGAGGTTTCGGAGCGCTACAATTTTCTCAAAACGCAAACGGACGACGTGCAGCGCTCCCGCGCCGAGCTGTTAAAGCTCATCGACAACTTGACAAAGCAGATGCAGACGCAGTTTGCAGAGCGCTTTTCCGTCATCAATCAGAATTTCAGCCGGATTTTTCAGGAGTTGTTCGGCGGCGGCTCGGCAGAGCTTTGCTTTACGGACAGCGGCGATGTACTGCATTCCGGCATCGATATCCGCGTGCATCCGCCGGGCAAGATCGTCTCGCACATCGAGCTGCTTTCCGGCGGCGAAAAGGCGCTTGTGGCAATTTCGCTTTACTTTGCGATCATGCGCGTGAATCCACCGTCGTTCTGTATGCTCGACGAGATCGAAGCTGCGCTGGATGACGTAAATGTCGTGCGCTTTGCAAATTACCTGCGCCGCATGAACCAAAAGACACAGTTCATCGTCATCACGCACCGCCGCGGCACGATGGAAGAAGCTGATATGCTCTACGGCGTGACGATGCAGGACCAGGGCATTTCGAAACTCTTGGCACTGCACGCACACGAAGCGCAGGAAAAACTGGGTATAACAACATAAATTCGGAAAAGAGGTGCCTGAATGGGCTTTTTTGATAAGATCAAAGCGGGACTGAAAAAAACAAGAGACAGCATCACCGGGCAGATTAACAGCATGCTCCACGCGTTCACAAAGATCGATGAAGATCTGTTTGAGGAGCTTGAGGAGCTGCTTGTCATGGCGGACGTCGGCATGAACACCGCGACCGAAATCTGCGATACGCTCCGCGCACGCGTGAAAGAGCGCGGCATCACAGACCCGAACGAGATTATGACGCTTTTGCAGGAGGTCGTCACGGAGATGGTCAGCGGCGACAACGAGTTGCATCTCGATACGCAGCCATCCGTCATCCTTGTCATCGGCGTGAACGGCGTCGGCAAAACGACGACCATCGGCAAGCTGGCTTCCCGCCTTAAAAAAGAGGGCAAATCGGTAATTTTGGGCGCGGCGGATACGTTCCGCGCGGCGGCCATTGAGCAGCTTGAAGTCTGGGCAGAGCGCGCAGACGTGCCGATCATCAAACATGCAGAGGGCGCAGACCCCGCCGCCGTCGTGTACGATACAATCTCCGCGGCAAAGGCACGTCACGCCGATGTGGTCATCTGTGATACGGCCGGACGCCTGCACAATAAGAAAAACCTGATGGACGAGCTTTCCAAAATTTCGCGCATCATCGATAAGGGTTTGCCGGGCTGCAGCAAAGAAGTTTTGCTTGTGCTCGATGCCACAACGGGGCAGAACGCCGTCAATCAGGCGCGTGAATTCAAAGAAGCCGCAGGACTCACGGGTATCGTGCTCACAAAGCTCGACGGCACCGCAAAGGGCGGCGTTGTGTTGGCAATCCACCGGGATCTCGGTTTGCCGGTGAAGTTCATCGGCGTCGGCGAGCAGGTGGACGATCTGCAGCCGTTTGACGCGGAGGATTTCGCCCGCGCGCTGTTCGAGCGGAGACCGGAAGCATGAGGCTCGCCGTTTTTTCCGATGTACACAGCAACCACCATGCGCTGAAAGCTTGCCTGAAGGAAGCGGAAAAGCAAAAAGCGGATGGGTACATTTTCCTCGGCGATTATATTTCGGACTGTGCAAACCCGCACGAGACCATGAAGCTAATATACCGCGCAAAGCAGGAAATGCCCTGCTGGTTCGTGCGCGGCAACCGCGAAGAATACGTGCTGAACCACCACAACTTCGGCAGCGATTGGGCAAACGGCACTACAACAGGCTCCCTTCTATACACCTACGAGGGGCTTACGGCGGAGGATCTCGAGTTCATCTCCACATTGCCGTTTATGCAGACAATTGATCCAAACGGCAAGTGTCCCATACGCATTTGCCACGGCTCACCGGAAAAAACGCGCGACACGCTGCGCCCGTTCTCTTATAAAATAGAAAGCTGGCTTTTAAAAATCGACGAGCGCGTGCTTTTAAGCGGTCACACACATCAGCCGTGCAGCGCGCACACAATGGGCAAGCTGTACGTGAACCCCGGTGCGGTCGGCGTGCAGTGTACGCAAACCGTCACGGCGAAAATGGTGCTGCTCGATTCCGACGGAAACACATGGAACGAAACGCTGCTCGAAGTGCCGTATGACATTGACGCCGCAGCATTGGAAATTCGCGAAAGCGGACTGCTGACCCGCGCGGGCGTGTGGGGGTATGCGATTTTAAAACAGCTTTACACCGGTAAAAATTATTCGCTTTTCTGCGTGCAGCGCGCAGAAGAGCTTGCAGCGGGCGGCCCCGTACTTTTAGAGCATTGGCAGCAAGCCGCACGCGATTTCGGAATTTTGGAGGGATAACGCATGAACATGATCATTGCAACGCATAATGCGCATAAAATAGAAGAATTCGGCCGCATTTTGGCGCCGCTTGGCATCACCATGCAGACGGCCGAGCTGACCGAGGCGGAAGAGACCGGCACCACATTCCGTGAAAACGCGTATATCAAGGCGAAATCCGCGTGTGACGAAACGGGCCTGCCGTGCGTCGCGGACGATTCCGGCTTATCGATCGATTATTTAAACGGCGAGCCGGGCGTGTATTCCGCACGGTATGCCGAGCCGGGCAAGCGTAAGGCAACGGTACTCGAAAAGCTCAAGGGCGTGCCGGAAGAAAAGCGCGGCGCACACTTTACAAGTGCCATCTGCTGTGTATTCCCGAACGGCGACGTACTTGAAGCTGAGGGCTACTGCTACGGGCGCATCGCAGAGGAATGCCACGGCGAAAGCGGTTTCGGTTATGACCCCATTTTCATCTGCACCGAAGAAGGCTGCGCGGGCAAGACGTTCGGCGAAGCGACAGCAGAAGAAAAGGATGCCGTGAGCCACCGCGGAAAATCCTTGCGTATTTTCGCAGAAAAACTTGAAAACTACCTGAAAGACAAAGAGGGATAAATTATGCTGACCAGTAAACAAAGAGCGTATCTCCGCTCGCTCGCCGTAAATGAAGACACCATTTTGATGATTGGCAAGGGCGGCATCGATGGAGATGTCGTAAAGCAGGCCGCAGACGCTATTTTTAAGCGTGAACTCATCAAGGGCAAAGTGTTGGAGACTGCGCCGGTCTCTCCGCGTGAAGCCGCAGAAGCGCTCGCAGAGCAGACGGAAAGCGAAGTCGTGCAGGTCATCGGTTCCAAATTTGCGCTTTATAAACGCAACGAAAAGGATCCGAAGATCGTCCTGCCGCGTGCAAAAAAGGCATAAGCCATGCGCATCGGCATTTACGGCGGCACGTTCAATCCCATCCACACGGCGCATGTGCACCTTGTGCGGGAGTTTATTAAGCGTCTGTCGCTTGACCGCGTGATTTTGATTCCGACGGGCACGCCGCCGCACAAAGCGACACATCAGCTTGCAAGCGGGGCAGACCGCATTGAAATGTGCAGGCTTGCGGCGGCAGACATCGCCGAATGTCCCGTCACAGTCTCGGATATTGAAGTGCTGCGCACGGGCAAAAGCTACACGGCAGACACCATGACGGAACTGAAAGCGCAATATCCCGACGATGAGCTCTTTTTGCTGATGGGGGAAGACATGTTCTGCACCGTCGAAAAGTGGTATCACCCGGAGCGCATTTTCGCCGCGGCAGAGATCTGCGCCGCACCGCGTGACAAGGATAGCTTCCAAACGCTTGTCACGCACGGGGAAGATGTGAAGGAAAAGTTCCCGCAGCTTCGCTTTACCGTGCAGAACATCGAGTTTTTGCCTGTCTCATCGACGATGGTGCGCGAAAAAAGTCTGCAGGGCGAAGATATAAGCGGTCTTGTGCCCGCAGGCGTCGCGGAATACATCCAAAAAAAGAGGCTTTACACGCATGAATAAGAAAGAAAAACAGCAATATATCGATATCATCAAACCCATGCTCACGCAAAAACGTTTCGAACACTCCTTAAATGTTTCGGAAGAAGCGGTAAAGCTTGCAAAAAAATACGGTGCCGATACCGAAAAAGCGGAGCTTGCAGGGCTTTTGCACGATATTTTAAAGGATACACCCCCGGAGAAACAGTTGAAAATTCTCGCGGACTTTGGTATAATTATGAGCGACGTTGAACTTTCCGCTAAAAAGTTCTGGCATGCCATCAGCGGCGCGGTGTATATCAAGCATGTTCTGCACATTGAGGACGAGGATATTTACAACGCCGTGCGATACCACACCACGGGCAGAAAAAACATGACGTTACTCGAAAAAGTCATTTTTATCGCGGATTTCATCTCCAAAGACCGCAATTACCCCGGCGTAGAGGATATGCGCAAGGCCGCGTATAAAAGCCTCGACAAAGCCATTGTGGAGGGCATCGCGTTCACCATTACGGAGCTCGCAAAAGACCGCGCGCCCATCGTGCCGGAGACCATAGACGCATATAATGACGCGGTGTGGGCTTTGCGGCACGGCAACTAAGCGGAAGGAAGCATAAAAATCGCGCAGCGCGCAGAAAGGAATGGCTAAAAGCATGGATTCATTGACGCTTGCAAAAACCGCAGCGGGCATTTTGGATGCGAAAAAAGCCGATCAGATCAATGTGATCCGCATTTCGGACGTTTCCTCGCTCGGTGATTATTTCGTTCTGGCGAACGGCACCGGCAGCACGCATGTGCATGCTCTGGCGGACGAACTGGAGTTTAAGCTGAAAGAGCTCGGCATTGCGCCGGACCGCGTGGAGGGCTATCGCTCCGATTCCTGGGTCGTGCTCGATTACGAAACGGTGGTCGTACACATCTTCACCTCGGAAGCGCGCAGTTTTTATGATTTGGATCGCCTGTGGCTCGACGGCGAAAAGCTCAACATGACGTTTGAACCGAATTGATTTTGTTATTTTATATAGCGCAGAGAGGTAAGTGTAATCAATATGAACAAGTACAACCCCAGTGAAATTGAACCGAAGTGGCAAAAGAAGTGGGAAGAAGCCGGTGTTTTCCATGCTTCCAATACTTCGGATAAGCCGAAATATTATGCTCTGATCGAGTTCCCGTACCCGTCCGGTCAGGGTCTGCATGTCGGCCACCCGCGTCCGTACACCGCGCTTGACGTTGTTTCCAGAAAGCGCCGCATGGAGGGCTACAATGTGCTCTATCCGATTGGTTGGGACGCATTCGGCCTACCGGCAGAGAATTATGCCATCAAGAACCACGTGCACCCGGAAGAGATCACAAAGAAGAATATTGCGCGCTTTAAGCAGCAGATTCAGTCTCTCGGCATCTCCTTCGACTGGAGCCGTGAGATCAGTACCATTGATCCGAAATACTACAAGTGGACGCAGTGGATTTTCCTCCAGCTCTTTAAGAACGGTTTGGCCTACAAAAAAGAGATGTCCGTCAACTGGTGCACCTCCTGCAAATGCGTTCTGGCAAACGAAGAGGTTGTCAACGGCGTCTGTGAGCGCTGCGGCAGTGAAGTTATTCACAAGGTCAAATCCCAGTGGATGCTGAAGATCACCGCTTACGCACAACGCCTCATCGACGACCTTGATCTTGTCGATTACCCGGACCGCGTTAAGACCCAGCAGAAAAACTGGATTGGCCGTTCCGAGGGCGCCGAGGTCGATTTCAACACGACCGCAGGCGATAAGCTGACTGTTTACACGACCCGCCCGGATACACTTTACGGCGCAACGTACATGGTTGTTTCCCCGGAGCATCCGTTCATTGAAAAGTGGGCGGATAAGCTGCAGAATCTGGATGCCGTCCGCGCGTATCAGGCAGAGGCCGCGAAAAAGTCCGACTTTGAGCGCACCGAGGTCGCGAAAGATAAGACCGGCGTGCGTTTGGAGGGTGTTGAGGCCATCAATCCGCTGACCGGTACCACCATTCCGATCTTCATTTCCGACTACGTTCTCGTTTCCTACGGTACCGGCGCCATCATGGCTGTTCCGGCACACGATACCCGTGACTGGGAGTTCGCAAAGAAGTTTGACCTGCCAATCATCGAAGTCGTTAAGGGCGGCGATGTGCAGAAAGAAGCGTTCACGGACTGCGACACCGGCATCATGGTCAACTCCGGCATTCTGGACGGCATGACCGTCGAAGAAGCGAAGGTCCGCATCAAAGATTACCTTGAGGAGACCGGCATCGGCCACCGTAAGGTCAACTATAAGCTCCGTGACTGGGTATTCGCACGCCAGCGCTACTGGGGCGAGCCGATTCCGATTGTACACTGCGAGAAGTGCGGCTATGTGCCGATCGATGAAAGCGAACTGCCGCTCGTTCTGCCGCAGGTTGATTCCTACGAGCCGACCGATAACGGCGAATCTCCGCTCTCCAAGATGACCGATTGGGTCAACACCACGTGCCCGAAGTGCGGCGGCAAGGCCATGCGCGAAACGGACACCATGCCGCAGTGGGCAGGCTCCTCCTGGTACTTCCTGCGCTATATGGATCCGCACAACGATGAATCTTTTGCATCCAAGGAAGCGCTCAACTACTGGCATCAGGTAGACTGGTATAACGGCGGCATGGAGCACACCACGCTGCACCTGCTGTACAGCCGTTTCTGGCATAAGTTCCTCTACGACATCGGCCAGGTCCCGACCGCAGAACCGTATGCAAAGCGCACGAGCCACGGCATGATCCTCGGTGAAAACGGCGAGAAGATGAGTAAGTCCCGCGGCAACGTTGTCAACCCGGATGACGTTGTAAACGAGTTTGGCGCAGATACGCTCCGTCTCTACGAAATGTTCATCGGCGACTTTGAGAAGGCCGCACCGTGGAGCAACGCCGGCATCAAGGGCTGCCGCCGCTTCATTGAGCGTTATTGGAACCTGCAGTCCATCCTCATCGACGGCGAAGCGATCCGCCCGGAGATGGAAAATTCTTTCCACAAAGCCATCAAGAAGGTTTCTTATGACATCGAGAACCTCAAGTTCAACACCGCCATTGCATCTTTGATGGCGCTCATGAACGTTATTGCGGAAAAGGGCTCCATCAATAAAGCAGAGCTCTCCGTCTTCACGATGCTCCTCAACCCGTTTGCACCGCATGTAACAGAAGAGGTTTGGAGCGAAATGAAGCTCGGCGAGGGCATGGTCACGGAGCAGCCTTGGCCGAAGTACGACGAATCAAAGTGCAAAGATGACGTCATTGAAATCGTTGTGCAGGTCAACGGCAAAGTTCGCGCAAGACTGTGCGTTGCAGCCGATATCCAGAAGGATGACGCGATTGCACTTGCAAAGGCGGAAGATCGCATTGCAGCGGAGATCAACGGCAAGAATGTCGTGAAAGAGATCTACGTTCCGGGTAAGCTCGTCAATATTGTTGTAAAGGGATAATTCTTTATAGAGCGCTGTGCGTGAATTCACAGCGCTCTTTTTACATTTGTGTGAAGTTAAATAGCTTTGCAAAGGCTTTTCACTTTACAAAACTGGAGGCCAGTACATGAAACATGCACTCGTTTTGTTTTCTTCGCCGCATAAAGACGGACACACAAAAAAGCTGCTTGAAGCTTTTCTCGACGGATTGAAAGGGAAAGACTGGCAAGTAAAATCACTTGACATTTGCAAAGTGAATATTCATCCGTGTATCGCCTGCGGATATTGCCAAAAAGCAGACGGCTGCGCGTTTCGCGACCTCGATGAATTTGATCGTGACCTACGCGCGTGTGATCTGCTTGTCATCGCCACGCCGGTCTATAACCTCTCGTTTCCGGCGCAGCTCAAGGCGGTCATCGACCGTTTTCAGCGGTATTTTGAAGCTAGATTTGCCCGCGGTATCCGCCCGGCGATTGCGACACACCGCGATGCCGTTTTGCTGCTCACCATGGGGCGGTATGATCCGTTTGCGGTGGAGGTATGCGAGAAAACACTGCGCCAAAGCTTTTCCGTTATGAACACAACGCTCAAAAAAACGATGGTTTTGCCGGACACAGACCGTGCAGATTGCGAAAACTCTGCGATTTTCGCGAAGGCACAGGAAATTGCTATTGAAATCGCGCGCGAGCTGTGATATAATAACTTGAATTTGTGTGAATAAAGGCAGGTTTTCATCAATGTCAGGACATTCCAAGTGGAATAATATTAAGAGAAAGAAAGAAAAGACCGACGGCGCAAGAGCGAAGATCTTCACAAAGATCGGCCGTGAGCTTGCCGTTGCCGTTAAAGAAGGCGGCAGCGCAGACCCGGCAGCAAACTCCAAGCTGAAGGACGTCATTGCGAAGGCTAAGGCGAACAATGTGCCGAACGACAACATTGAGCGCATCATTAAGAAAGCCGCAGGCGAGGGCAACTCCAACGCATATGAAAGCATCACCTACGAAGGCTACGGCCCCGCAGGCGTTGCCGTCATCGTGGAATGCCTCACCGATAACCGCAACCGTACCGCAGGCGATGTCCGTCATTACTTTGATAAGTTCGGCGGCAACCTCGGCACCACCGGCTGCGTTTCCTTCATGTTCAACGAAAAGGGCGTTATCGTGCTGGAGCGTGAGGGCCTTGACGAAGATACCGTCATGAGTGATGCACTGGAGGCCGGTGCTTCCGATTTTCAGGCAGACGAAGACGTATTTGAGATCTACACTGAGCCGTCCGATTTCAGCGGCGTTCGCGATGATCTGGAAGCTAAGGGCTATTCCTTTGTTTCCGCAGAAGTGGAAATGGTCCCGGATACCTACACGGATCTCACCGATCCCGATCAGATTCTCAAGATGCAGAAGCTGATTGATGCACTCGAGGATAACGACGATGTCCAGCAAGTCTGGCACAACTGGAACGAGCCCGAGGAAGAAGACGAAGATTGATGCTGAAAACCTCTCCGGGCTTACCGGGGAGGTTTTTTACAGCCTGTTTTTACTTGCGCCACGTATAAAACGCAACACACGGCGCACATAAGAAAGGAAGGCATAGATAAGATGAATGAGTTAAGACATCTCGTAGACCCGCTGGATCTTTCCTTTGAGGAGACCCTGCGTCTGCTGGACCTTGCGGACAGCATTGCAAACGACCGCACCGCATTCGCCCACAAGTGTGAAGGTAAGATCCTTGCCACGCTCTTTTACGAGCCGAGTACCCGCACGCGTCTGAGCTTTGAATCGGCCATGATGCGCCTTGGCGGCAAGGTATTGGGCTTTGCAAGTGCACAGAACAGCTCTGCTTCCAAGGGTGAAAGCGTTGCCGATACGGTACGCATGGTATCCTGCTATTCGGATATCATCGCCATGCGCCACAACAAAGAGGGTGCGCCGCGCGTAGCAGCGCAGTACGCCCGCGTGCCGGTCATCAACGCCGGTGACGGCGGCCACCAGCATCCGACGCAGACGCTCAGCGACCTGCTCACCATCCGCCGCGAAAAGGGTAGACTGAATAACCTGACGATCGGTCTGTGCGGCGACTTGAAATTTGGCCGCACCGTGCACTCGCTCATCAAATCGCTTGTGCGCTGGGAGGGCATCCGCTTCGTGTTCATCTCCCCGGAAGAGCTGCATGTGCCGAGCTATATCATCGATGAAGTCGTAAAGCCCTCCGGCTGCGAATATAAAGAAGTCCGTACCATGGACGAGGTTCTGCCGGAGCTTGACGTACTCTACATGACCCGCGTACAGCGCGAGCGCTTCTTCAACGAAGAAGATTACATCCGCTTAAAAGACAGCTTCATCCTCGATGCAGAGAAGATGAAGCTTGCGCCGAAGGATCTCATTGTGCTGCATCCGCTGCCGCGTATCAACGAGATCGCGGTCGAAGTGGACGATGACCCGCGCGCAAAGTACTTTGTGCAGGCACAAAACAGCGTATATGTCCGCATGGCGCTCATTTTAATGCTTCTGAACATCGAACCGGGACTTTTTGAGGAGGAAACCGTATGCTGAACATCGACAGTATCCAAAACGGCATTGTGATCGACCATATTCAGGCAGGCAAGGGTATGCGCATCTACGAGCTTTTGGAGCTCGATAAGCTCGATTGCTGCGTGGCACTCATCAAAAATGCCCGCAGCAGCAAGCTGGGCAGAAAAGATATCATCAAGATTGAAGGCGACCTCGCCATCAACTTCGATGTGCTCGGCTTTATCGATAACAACATCACCGTATGCACCATTAAAAACGGTGAGCTTGTGAAGAAAGAGAACATCGTGCTGCCACGTCGCATCAAAAATGTTGTAAAGTGCAAGAACCCGCGCTGCATCACAAGCACGGAGGAAAACCTCGACCAGATCTTCGTGCTGTGCGATGAAAAAGCGCACCGCTATCGTTGCCTGTACTGTGAACAAGCGTATAAGAGCCATGAATAAAGCACAGCGTAACGGTGCAGGCCGTCGCGACCCGGAGAAACTGAAGCGCCAAAAGCGCCGTGACCGCCTGTTTCTGGCGTTCCTGATCTTTTTGAATTTTCTTCTCGCTTTGATCGTGCGTATTGCAGACCGCAAGAGCGTCATCAAAGCGGTAAAGCAGGACGACAAGCTTGCGTTGCTGCTTGAAGAAAAAACCACAAAATCCCTTTGAAATACCTTGACTTTAGGGTCAGTGTATGTTAATATGATAGAGCCGCTTACTGTGGGCTGAAAAGTGACGAAAGTCCGCCTACGAGTAGCGAGATTACAGAAAAGGCAGGCAGAAAAAATGTTTGCAGTTATTGAAACCGGCGGTAAGCAGTACAAGGTACAGTACGGCGACGTGATCTACGTTGAGAAGCTCGCTGCCAATGAAGACGAGACAGTTACGTTCCCGGTCGTTGCAATTTGCGGCGAAGACGGAACAAAAATCGGCACCCCGTATGTTGAGGGCGCTTCCGTTACAGGCAAGGTCCTGAAGAACGGCAAGGCTAAGAAGGTTACGATCCTCACTTACAAGCCGAAGAAGGGCGAAAAGCGCAAGATGGGCCACAGACAGCCCTACACGAAGATTCAGATTGAGTCCGTTCAGGGCTAATTTGATCGTATGATTCGTGCGGATTTTTTCGCAAATGCAGACGGAGCGCTTCTCGGTTTTTCCGTGCTTGGCCATTCCGGTCTGGCGCAGGAGGGAGAAGACATTCTCTGTGCTGCGGTTTCTTCTGCGGCGTATATGACGGCGAACACCGTGCTGGAGATTTTACACATCACACCGATTTCTCTCCGAGCAGAGGACGGCGAGATGCTGTTTAGGGTTTCCGATACCGATGCACGGACATGCCGTAGCCTGTTTGAGGGATTTAAGCTACATCTTCTCGGTTTAGAGGAGCAGTACCCCGAAAACTTACAGGTGCGCTACGCAGAAATCTGACAATAAAACGAAAGGAAGGCAACAAAATGCTTAAGATCAATATCCAGTTGTTTGCTCATAAAAAAGGTATGGGCTCCACGAAGAACGGCCGTGATTCCGAATCCAAAAGACTCGGTGTCAAGCGTGCAGATGGTCAGCACGTCCTCGCAGGCAACATTCTTGTTAAGCAGCGCGGCACGCACATCCATCCGGGTGAGAACGTAGGCAGAGGCTCTGATGACTCTCTGTTCGCGCTCATTGACGGTCAGGTTCGTTTCGAGCGTATGGGCCGTGACCGCAAGAAGGTCAGCGTTTACTCGATCGAGCAGTAATTTTGACCCTTGGGGGAATACCGGTTTCGTATCCCCGAATATACGATGAAACGGGCTTCTTCGGGTAAAGCGGAGAAGCCCATTTTATTTTGTACAGAGCCGTCCGCGGCGCTGAAAGGATGATGAATTATGTTTATCGATATAGCTAAGATCAAGGTAAAAGCCGGTGACGGCGGCGACGGCGCCGTGGCTTTTCACCGTGAAAAATACGTGGCTTCCGGCGGCCCGGACGGCGGCGACGGCGGTCGCGGCGGCGACATCGTGTTCCGCGTGGACGATAACCTCTCCACGCTGGCGGATTTCCGCTACAAGCGCAAGTACACCGCAGAGCGTGGCGAAAACGGTCGCGGCAAGCGCTGCTTCGGCAAAAGCGCACAGCCGCTCGTCATTACCGTGCCGCGCGGCACACTGATCCGCAATGCGGAGACCGGCCGCATCATGGCGGACATGTCCACAGACGAAGACGTCGTTATCGCGAAGGGCGGCCGCGGTGGCTGGGGCAACACGCATTTTGCGTCGCCTACGCGCCAGACTCCGCGCTTTGCAAAGCCCGGCACACCCGGTGAAGCATTCGAGCTTCAGCTTGAACTCAAGCTGCTCGCCGATGTGGGCCTTGTGGGCTTCCCAAACGTAGGTAAATCTACGCTTGTTTCCGTTGTAAGTGAAGCGAAACCGAATATTGCAAACTACCACTTTACGACCATCACCCCGGTGCTCGGCGTGGTGCATATGCCGAACGCGCCATCGTTTGTCATGGCAGATATTCCCGGCCTTATCGAGGGCGCATGGCAGGGTGTAGGCCTCGGTCATCAGTTTCTGCGCCATGTAGAGCGTTGCCGCATGCTCATTCACATTGTCGATGTTTCCGGCAGCGAGGGCAGAGACCCGAAGGAGGACTTCCGTATCATCAACGAAGAACTGCGCAAATTCAACCCCGACCTCGCGAATCGTCCCATGCTGGTCGCCGGCAACAAATGCGACCTGACGACCGACGAGCAGGTAGAGGATTTCCGCAAGTTTGTCGAGGCGCAAGGCTATGAATTCTTTCCAATCATGGCGGCAATCCGCTATGATGTTGACCCGCTTTTGAATAAAACCGCAGAACTGCTTTCCATGCTGCCGCCGGTCGCGCATTTCGAGCCGGAACCGGAGCCGGTAAAGCCTGTCGAAGAATTCAGCAGCAAGGCAAAGGTCGATATCCGCGTGGAGGACAACGTGTATTTTGTCGAGGCCGATTGGCTCTTAAAGCTTATTTCCGCCGTCGATTTCGATGATTACGAGTCGCTCCAGTACTTCCAGCGTGTGCTCATTCACACCGGCGTTATCGATGCGCTGCGTGAGGCGGGCATTCAGGAAGGCGACACGGTCAGCATGTATGACCTTGAATTTGATTTTGTAAATTAAGAGGGTGGCTATTTGGAAAAGTTCTATCAAACGGAATCGGATCCGAAGCAGTTAAGCCCCTTAACGCTCGCTTATGTGGGTGACGGCGTGTACGAGCTTTTCGTGCGCGAATATATCGTCTCCAAAGGCAACTGCCCCGTGAAAAAGCTGCACAGCCGCGCCGTTTCGTTCGTGCGTTGCGAGTTTCAGGCGAAGGTGCTTAGTGAAGTGCTGATGCCGCTTTTCACGGAAGAGGAAAAAGAAGTCTGCCTGCGCGGACGCAATGCGCACGTTTCGCACGTGCCGAAAAACTCAAGCGTTGCGGATTACCACGCAGCCACAGCATTTGAATGCGTTTTCGGCTATCTTTACCTTAAAGGCGAGCTGGAGCGCCTGCGTCTTTTCTTCGATAAGATCCTTGAATTTGCAGAAACGGAGGAAACCGCACATGCGCAAAAATAAAGTTGCAAAAAACGTGAAGGAATTCCTGCTTGACCTGATTTTTATGACGGCGGGTTCCGTTATTTACGCGGTCGGCCTGAACGGCTTTACCGCGCCGAACAACATCGCACCGGGCGGCGTGAGCGGTATCGCCATCGTGCTGAATTATCTGTTCGGCACGCCCGTCGGCACCGTGATTTTGCTTATTAACGTGCCGATCATCATTTGGGCGATCATTGAGATCGGCTATAAGCTCGTCACCAAAACGATGTTGGCGGTCGTGTTAAACGCTGCCTGCATCGACATCGTGGCGCTGTTCATGCCGGTCTACCACGGTGACCCACTCATCATCACACTCATCGGCGGCGTGTGTGAGGGCGTGGGTCTTTCACTCGTCTTTATGCGCGGTGCCACGACCGGCGGCACGGACTTGATCGCGCGTCTGCTCAATCATCGCCTGCGCCATCTTTCCATGGGCAAGCTGATGCTTGCCGTAGACGGCTGCGTCGTGCTGTTTTCCGCCATCGTATATAAGAGCATTGAAAGCGCCGTGTACGCGTGCATCGTCATTTTTGTATCGACAAAAATCATCGATACAATTCTGTACGGCACAGATGCGGGCAACGGCAAAATGTTCTTCATTATGTCCCGTAAAAACGATGTCATTGCCGACCGCATCATCAAGGAGATGGACCGCGGCCTGACGTTTCTCAAGTCCCGCAGCGGCTATTTGAAGCAGGACGGCGAGGTGCTCTTCTGCGCCGTGCGCCGCTTTGAGGTGTTCCGCATCAGTGAGATCATCCGCGAGGAAGACCCCGATGCGTTCGTCATCGTCGGCGATGCCGGTGAAATCGCCGGTGAGGGCTTCAAACCCGTGCGCTCCGACGACCGCACGCTCGGCGAGATTATCAAAGCGATTCGCAAGACGGGCGATAAGCCGGTCAGCGAGCCGAAAGAATAAATCCGCATAGAAAAAGCAGACAAGCGCATCGCCTGCCTGCTTTTTCCGGTTTTTTGTGTTACCGGCAGCTTTTTTCACTGCGGTTTTCCGTGCCGTTATTCACGCGGTCAGTTGTCTGACGGTCGCTCTTATTGCGGCTTTGTTTCTGGTTTTTGTTTGTGTAATTCTTGTTTTCGGAATTTGCCATGTGATTCACCCCTTCCGAAAGCTATTATGCGCACGGTACGCGCGTTTATGTACCGAATTTATGAAATTAGGAAAGGTGGGGCGGCCATGGAATTGCCCGCAGCTTTTGAAAAACGAATGCAGGATATGCTTGGGGCAGAATATACGGCGTTTCGGGCGTCTTACAACGAACCGCACAAACGCGGCATTCGTTTGAACACTGTAAAATGCACAAAAGAGCAGCTTGAACGCGCACTGCCGTTTACACTGGTGCAAACGCCGTTTTCGCCGCTCTCGTTTTATGCGCCGACAGATACCAAAATGGCGGCGCTGCCGCTCTATCATGCAGGCGCGTTTTATTCGCAGGAGCCGTCCGCGTCTTCGGCCGTCACGCTTTTGGCGCCGGAGCCGGGGGATAAGGTGCTCGACCTCTGCGCCGCACCGGGCGGTAAATCCACGCAGATTGCCGCGCTGACCGGCGACACCGGGCTTTTGTGGTCAAACGAAGTTGTGCGCAATCGCGCCGCAATTTTATCCTCCAATTTGGAGCGCATGGGCGTGCGTAATACAGTCGTTTCCAGCGTATACCCGGAGATGCTTGCGGAAAAGCTCGGCGGGTATTTTGATAAAGTGCTCGTTGATGCGCCGTGCTCCGGCGAAGGCATGTTCCGCCGCGATCCCGTTGCCGTGCAGGAATGGAGTCCTGAGCACGTGGAGACCTGCGCTGTACGTCAGCTCGCAATTTTATCCTCCGCCGCACAGTGCGTGCGCGAAGGTGGCATTTTGGTGTACTCTACCTGCACATTCTCCACGGAAGAAAATGAGGGCGTTGTGCAGAAATTTCTCGAAAGCCACCCGGAATTCGTGCTTGAAAAGCCGAATGTCACATTTGGTCGCCCGGCCTATGGCGTAGACGCTGTGCGCATTTTCCCGATGGACGGGGGTGAGGGGCACTTTGCCGCGCGCTTCCGCCGCGTTGCGCCTTGTGAAGAACGCTTTGCGCCGTTTAGCTTTAAACCCGACCGAGAGACGCAGGCGCATGCCGAAGAATTGTACACATCTCTGTTTACCGATGCACCGGGCAGATTCCAGCGCGTGCGCGACCGTGTGATCTTATTGCCAAATGAGCTGCCGGACATTGCAGGACTTTCCGTTCTGCGCGCCGGTGTGGAATTCGGCGAGGCAAAAAAGAACCGCATCGAGCCCGCGCATGGCATTTTCATGGCAAGCCGTGCGGAAAACTGCCGCAGCGTGCTGCATCTCACATCGAACGATCCTGCTTTATTCGCGTTTTTGCGCGGCGAAGAAATCCCCGCAGAGGGGCTTTCCGGTTACACCGCCGTCGCCGCAGACGGTATTGTAACGGGCTTTGGCAAGGCATCGAACGGCGTTTTGAAGAATCGTTACCCAAAGGGGCTGCGCACGCACCTGTAAAGGTGCATTCATTTATACAAAAAGAACAGAAAGCTTTGCAAAGCCAAACGGTTATTTGTGAAGCTTTTTTTGCAATTTAAACCTCGGCAACTTGCAAAAAAGGCAAATACGTGCTAAAATGTGTATAAGCAAACAGGAAAGAAGTGTTTTTTGATGCAGAAAATCCAGATTGAGCGTACCACTGCGCCTAAAGCGAAGCCGGCAGACGAAAGCAAGCTCGGTTTCGGTAAAATCTTTACAGATCACATGTATGTGATGGAATATAACCCGGAGCAGGGTTGGCACGATCCGAAGATCATGCCGTATCAGCCGATCGTCCTTGATCCGTCCGCTATGGTTTTCCACTACGGTCAGGAAATGTTCGAGGGCATGAAGGCTTATAAGTGCGCAGACGGCCGCATCCGTCTGTTCCGCCCGAACAAGAACATCGAGCGTGCAAACAACTCCAACAGAAGACTTTGCATCCCGGAGATCCCGGCCGATGATTTCCTCAATGCGATCAAGACGCTCGTCGCCGTTGATGCAGATTGGATTCCGAGCCGTCCCGGCACTTCTCTTTATATTCGTCCGTTCGTCATTGCAACGGATCCGTTCCTCGGCGTACGCCCGTCGAACACCTATAAATTCATCATCATTCTTTCCCCGGTCGGCGCTTACTATGAGAGCGGCCTCGACCCTGTAAAGATTTGGATCGAAGACGACTATGTACGTGCAGTCCGCGGCGGCATCGGCGAAGCAAAGACCGGCGGCAACTACGTTGCAAGCCTCGCGGCACAGGTAAAGGCACACGACGAAGGTTACTCTCAGGTTCTGTGGCTCGACGGTGTTGAGCGCAAGTACATCGAAGAAGTCGGTGCTATGAACATCTTCTTCAAAATCAACGGCACCGTTGTTACCCCGATGCTGAACGGCAGTATTTTGCCGGGCGTTACCCGTGCATCTTGCATCGATCTCTGCAAGCACTGGGGTCTCCCGGTCGAAGAGAGAAGAATCTCCGTTGACGAGCTCGTTGAGGCGGCCCGTACCGGTGCACTTGAAGAGTGCTGGGGTAGCGGTACCGCAGCTGTTATCTCCCCGGTCGGCGCACTCCGTTACGAGAACGAAGTCATGCAGATCAAGGACGGCGGCATCGGCGAATTCAGCCAGAAGCTGTACGACACCGTCACCGGCATCCAGACCGGTAAGGTAGAAGATACCCTCGGTTGGACTGTGGAAGTCACACCGCTTGAGAAGTAATTCGAATATTTGAACATTCAAAAGGCCGAGCCCGCGTGGTTCGGCCTTTTTGTATAAAAGAAGAGCTCTGCGACCGGCAAAAGCCAAATGCAGAGCTCAGTTTATATCCGAATCAGTTTTTCTGTATAATCCATGTTCGCAGGGCGGCGATGCTCTGTGCACAGGCTGTAAAGATTATCCGCGCGCACTTCCAATTCAAACACACGTCTGGCTTCCGGCGAAAGCTTCTTCACGTCCGCAGGTCGTGCGATGATTGGCAGCATCGGCTTCGCTTTGTGCAGGATCTCCGCGCCACAGCTTGTCATACCTAAAATGCGCAGGTACGGAGGCAAATTGGGCAGATCGTTCGTGATGCCCAAATACGCGCTTAAAACAATACGCCGAATACGCGCGTGACTGTACCGCTTGGTTTTCACCGCATCAAACAGCCCTGTGCACGTTTCCGCCGTTTCGGCAGCCGCCAAAATGCGGTTTTCAATGCCCTCTGAAACATCCGGCACGCGGTGCAGGTCTTCGGGTGACATGGCAGAGACCGCCGCCAGTACCGCACGGTCGAGATACGAAAGGGAAGCGGGGTACTGCTTTTCCTTTTGCAGCGCACGAATACACACCGCCGTATTTTCCGGGACATACGAGGAAATCTCTTCACCCTCGGCGCTCTTGCTGCGGATCAGGCTCGCCGATGCAAACGCGCCGTGCGCTTTGTCGCTGTCGTGGTCAATTGCGATACGCTGCACAGTCTGCGGCACGATATTAGAATTCAACGATAAGATCGCCTTGCAATACTCTATACCCAAAATGCAATTTGGCTTTGTGAGCAGCTCTGCGGTTTCTGCGCCGAGTGCCTTTTTCACAGCCTCCGTACGCGCCGCCGCAAACGAAACGCCTTTTGAAACCTCCGGGCGAATATCCGAATTAAACACATCGGAGTGCAAGTATTCCGCGCAGTGCATGAGGGGAGCGGTATCGCCGGTTTCGCTGCCAAACGTCAGTGTATCTACGCAACCGAGCGCATTTATTAACGAAATGCCGCCGAGTGCAAATTTTTCTGCGCCTGCCACAGCCCACGGCAAGGGCAGCTCCAGCACGAGTGCCGCTCCGTTTTGCAGTGCCAGCCGTGTGCGCGACCACTTATCGAGCACAGCCGCCTCGCCGCGCTGCACAAAATTTCCGCTCATCACACAGACAATGTCGCTTCCGAACTCCTCCGAAATGCGGGAGAGCAGTGCCGCGTGGCCGTTATGCAGCGGATTAAACTCGCAAACAACGCCCGAAATCTTGTTTTTTCCAATCATTTTATAGGAAACTCCTTGAAATTTACATGATTTTGTATTATCATAAGTATAAAGCAATGAAGATCAATTTACAAGCCGCGTTTCCTTATTTATAATTTTGGAAGTGTCGTGCTTATTTTTTGTGCGTTTGCACAGATGATCCAATTCAAATTTAACCATGATTCAGGGGGAAGACGAAATGAAAATTCTGGTCATCAACGCCGGCAGCTCCTCACTTAAGTATCAGCTGATCGATATGGACAACGAGCAAATGCTTGCAAAGGGCAACTGCGAGAAAATTGGCCTTGAAATGGGCATTTTCGGCCACAAGACGGCAGACGGCAGAGAGAAGAAGATCGAAATCCGCATGGCGAACCACACCGAAGCGTTCGAGCAGGTCAAGAACGCACTTCTCGACAGTGAAGTCGGCGTCATTAAGGATCTGAGCGAAGTCGCTGCTATCGGCCACCGTATCGTTCAGGGCGGCGCGCTCTTCAGCGAGTCCGTTCTCGTTGACGAAAAGGTCATCGAGGGCATCGAAAGCCTCATTCCGCTTGCACCGCTGCACAACAGCGCACATGTACAGGGCATTCGTGCCTGCATGAACGTTTTCGGCAAGGAAGTCCCGGAAGTTGTCGTGTTCGATACGGCTTTCCATTCCACCATGCCGCAGAAGGCTTATATGTTCGCTGTGCCGTATGAGTACTATGAGAAGTATAAGATCCGCCGCTATGGCTTCCACGGCACCTCCCACCGCTATGTCAGCCACCGCGTTGCAGAGCTCATGGGCAAGGACATCAAGGATCTGAAGCTTATCACCTGCCACATCGGCAACGGTTCCTCCATCACCGCCATCAAGAACGGCAAGGTCATCGACACCAGCATGGGTCTCACCCCGCTTGACGGCTTCATGATGGGTACCCGTACCGGCACGCTTGATCCGTCCGTTGTCACGTTCATCGCAGAGAAAGAGAACCTCACCCCGGCACAGCTTTCCGACCTCTTCAACAAAAAGTCCGGCCTGCTCGGTATCTCCGGCATCTCCAGCGATGACCGCGACATCTGCAAGGCAGAGGACGAGGGCGACGAGCGTGCACACCTCGCACATGAGATGCTCGTTTATCAGATTCAGAAGTTCATCGGCAGCTATGTCGCTGCGCTGAACGGCGTAGACGCAATCGTCTTCACCGCAGGTCTTGGCGAGAACCAGGATACCCTGCGCGAGCGCATCTGCACCAACATGGAATACCTCGGCATCAAGTTCGATCACGAAGCCAACAAAGGCGTTCGCGGCAAGGAGAAGAAAATCTCCGCGCCGGACAGCAAGGTCGCTGTTTACATCGTCCCGACCAACGAAGAGCTTGTCATTGCACGCGATACGAAAGCCATCGTTGAAAAACTGTAATTTCACCTGAAATTCGATACCGGATCCCTTTTTGCGGGTCCGGTATTTTTCATATTTAAGCGAAAATCGCGGGTTTATTTTCTGTTTTTGGCTTTCGAACCGCAAAAATGGTTGCAAATTTGTAACTATTGTGTTATGATTGTAACTGTATAAAACGATCTGTACCATATTCTGCCGCAACAGGACAGAAACCGGCTTTTGCTTCTACAGGTCGATGCCTTGATAAGGATAGGTGAAAACACATGCAATACAGAAAAAGAATGCTCCGAAAGAAGGGCACGGCTCTGTTGCTTTCCGCGCTGCTATTGGCTTCTGCGCTGCCGCTTGCGGCCTATGCGGAAGAAGTTTCCGCAAAAACAACCGAATACGTGAACTTCCGCTCCGGCCCCGGTACGAATTACAGCTCGCAGGGGATCATCGCTTCCGGCACGACCATCACGGTAACGGATACGAGCAATTCCGAGTGGTACGCCGTGCGTCTTTCTAACGGCTCTACAGGTTATATCTACGCCGAGTATATTTCCATGTCTACCGGCGGCAGCACAAACAACGGGGAAGAACGCAGTGCCAAAACGACGGAATATGTGAATTTTCGCTCCGGACCGGGCACAAATTACAACTCTAAAGGCGTCATTGCATTAGGCACCACCGTTACGGTCACCGACACGAGCAACGCCCAGTGGTACGCCGTGCGTCTTTCTAACGGCTCTACAGGCTATATTTTTGCCGAATACATCAGCTTCACGGGCAGCAATACGCCGTCTGCTACGGCAGCACCTACACAGGCGCCATCCAACGGTTCCGAGCAGACCGCAAAAACGACGGAATACGTAAACTTCCGTTCCGGCCCCGGTACGAATTACAGTTCTAAAGGCGTCATTGCATTAGGCACCACCGTTACGGTCACCGACACGAGCAATTCCGAGTGGTACGCCGTGCGCCTCTCAAACGGCTCTACGGGCTACATATTTGCGCAATATTTGAAGCTGAACAGTTCTTCTTCCGCAACGCCAACGCCCGCACCGACACAGGCACCGAGCGGTTCCGAGCAAAGCGCAAAAACGACCGAATACGTGAATTTCCGTTCCGGCCCCGGCACGAATTACAGCTCTAAAGGCGTTATCGCTTCCGGCACAACCGTCACGGTCACAGATAGGAGCAACTCTCAGTGGTATGCCGTGCGCCTTGCAAACGGCTCCACGGGCTACATCTTTGCACAGTATTTGAAGGTCACCGGCACGTCGTCCGCAACGCCTACACCTACGCAGGCACCGTCCAATGATGGCACTGTGCAGGCTAAGCTCACCGCAGACGTAAACCTGCGCCGCGGTGCAGGTACAAATTACGGCGTCATCAAGGTCATCGGCACCGGCACCACCGTTACGGTCACGGACGCGTCGAACAGCCAGTGGTACAAGGTAAAGCTTTCGGACGGCACAGAGGGCTATCTGTTCTCCGAATATCTGAAAGTTACTTCCGGCAATATTGATTCTGCCAAGCCTTCCGCAACGCCCGCGCCGACCCCGGCGCCGAGCAACGGAACCGTACAGGCCAAGACCACATCCGATTTAAATGTGCGCAAAGGCCCCGGCACAAGCTATGGCATCATCAAGGTTATCGATATGAACGTTACCGTTACCGTTACGGAAGCCACAAACAGCAGCTGGTACAAAGTGAAGCTTTCCGACGGCACAGAGGGCTACCTTGCCGCGCAGTACTTGAAGATCACCTCCGGCGATATCAACTCTGTAAAGCCCGGTAACAGTGGAGATGATAACACCAATAACGGCAATAACTCCAATGCACCCGCAACAGACGAATACGTCCGCGTTACGGTCGGCCTCAACCTGCGTTCCGAGCCGAACACGAGCTGTAAAGTACTCACTGTTTTGAGCACCGGCACCGTGCTGAACGTGCTTGACCGCAAAACGAGCGGCTGGGTGCATGTGCGTACGACCGGCGGCGCAGAGGGCTATGTCTCGGCAGAATATGTCGCAGCATATGACCCGTCTTCGTCCAGTGCATCGGTCTCCGTTTCTTCCGTCGATCTCGCACAGTATAAGACCATCTACATTCAGGCTTCTGCTTCCGGCTCTGTTACGTGGGAGAGCAGCGATGCTTCCGTTGCAACGGCAAAAGCCGGTGTTTCCGGTCAGCTCTTCATTTACGGCGCTGCGCCGGGCACGACCAAGATCACCGCAAAGAGCGCAAACGGCACTGCACTTGCCACCGTTTCCGTCACGGTCTCCGCGCCGGAAGCTGTCCGCTTTGCGTACACAACACCGAATATTATTACAGCCGGTGCATCCTTCAATTTGAAGGCGGTTACGGATACGCAGAAATCCGCCGTGCGCTTTGAGATTGATGGCGTCGGCACCTACGATACCACGTCCTATGATTCCGAAAGTCAGGGCGACAACAACGTCCGTATTTTCTCTGCTTCGGCTACAATCAGTACACCTGGCACCTACACGGTGCGTGCGTATTCGTCTTCCGGCGGCGGTTATTCCTCCGATTACAGAGAGTTCACCATCCTCGTCGTCTCTACAACGGATTCCGATACGACAACAGGCGAGAGCCGCCGCGTAAGTGACAGTATGCTCGACAACATCGCCTCTTATGAAGGCTATGTCCCACAGGTTTCGCCGGACACGCTTGCCGGCAATATCCCGACCGTCGGCTACGGTTACGTTGTTTCCAAGAACACCACATTCTACAATAACCTGACCCGCTCGGAAGCAAAGGCCATGCTGGCCGATACCGTCAACCGCGGCTCTTACACCACAGAGATCAACCGTTTCATCTCGAGCAACGGCCTTTTGATGAGCCAGTGTCAGTTTGATGCGCTTGCAAGCTTCTCTTACAATGTCGGCGCAGGCTACTGGAACGGCTCCGGCGACTGCTACGTGCGTACAGTCATCATGAACACCGTTGTTCCGCCGCAGGATTTGTCTTCTTCCAATCCATACGGCGGTAAGGTAACGGCTTCCACACTGCCCATGTATCAGGACCACAGTGCTTCTTCCACGCGGATTACTACGCTTAAGATCAACACAAGTGTGAACATCCTCGATTATTACCGCGACTCAAGCACGAAGCAAAGCTGGTACAAGGTCTCTGCAAGCGGCAAGAGCGGTTGGGTGCGCGCAGGCGATGTTGCTTTCAACAGCACCTCCGGTCTCACGCATGACCTGAACTATGTGGACGCCTACACATTCGGCAGCAATCTGCTGGATTGGCATGTGGCAGGCGGCAACTGCTACATCGGCCTGTATTACAGACGCCTTGCAGAAGCTAAGGTATTCTCCTACGGAAACTACGCCGAGGCCTCGCCCTCTAACGGCAACTATAAGAAGAATACATACGGCTACAAAGTCCCGAGCTGCCTGTAAAGCTAAATTACTTTTCATAGTCCTAAAATTAAGCTGTGCATTCTAATGGAGTGCACAGCTTTTCTTTATATGCTCGATAACGTGTAAAGTTTTATCACTTTACACGTTATTTATAAAACGGCAAGCCGACTGCTTTCACTCAGTCGGCTTGCTTTTATATTATGCGATCGACCGATCAGCAGCCACAGCCGCCGCAGCCGTTGTTGCAGCCACCACAGTTGTTGCAGCCGCAATCGTTACCGCAGCCACAGCCGCCGCAGCACAAGAGGATCAGTATGATAATGATGATCCAAGAGCAACCTCCGCCAAAACCGTTACACATGATTGAACGCCTCCTTTCGTTTACAGTACAGAATATGAAAGTGGGGGAAATGTGTGATGGTCAAAGCAAAACTTCAAAAACTTTTTAAATTTAGGCGTTTCAGTTAGTATTATTGAGAAATAATTTGAAATAGAGAGATCATTTAATGTAGTTCCTGTAAATCGTCTAAAATCACGCTTGACAATACATCCGTTTTGCTTATAATTAAAGTCAAAGAAAGTCAAAGACAAAGAAAGAACAAGAGGCGATCAGAAATGCGAATCAGCGACAGCGTTGCGAATTACATCTTACAAATGCTCAATGATGAAAACGGCATCGCGGAGATCCAGCGTAATGAGCTTGCAAACACGCTGGGCTGCGTACCGAGCCAAATCAACTACGTCATCACGTCTCGTTTCACACCGGAGCAGGGATATATCGTAGAGAGCAGGCGAGGCGGCGGCGGTTACATTCGCATCATTCGCCGGAGCATGACAAAATCCGATTTAATCATGCACATTGTCAATTCCATCGGGCCTAAGCTGGACGCAGCTTCTATGCGCGCCATGCTGCGGAATCTTGTGGAAACGGGCGTTGCGTCCGAATCCGACGCTCACCTGATGATGGCAGGGCTTTCGGATTCGGCACTTGCACCGGCGCCAAAAGAAATTCGAGATCAACTGCGGGCATCGATCTTCAAAAACATGTTGCTCGTACTAAATGTATAAAAAGCCATTTTGAAAGGACGGGATGACTTATGATGTGTCAGAACTGCGGAAAGAATCCGGCAACGACCCACATTAAAACCATCGTCAACGGCAAGTTGGCGGAATATGACCTTTGCTCGGAATGTGCAAGGGCAAAAGGCTACAAGAGCTTTTTTAACTTTGATGATATGGACTTTGATTTCAACAACCTGCTCGGCAGCTTCATCGGTACGCCGACCGGGCGCAGTAATGCGATGCGCTGCCCGAAATGCGGTGCTTCCTTTGAGGAGATTGCAGAAAGCGGCAAGATCGGCTGCGCAGAGTGTTACAATGTGTTCCGTGACCGCTTGATGCCGACTATCCACCGCATCCACGGTGCAGCAAAGCACAAGGGCAAAGTACCCGGAAGCAATGCCCTGCGCATTGTGGAACCGGCAGGTAAGATTGCCGTTGTGGAAGAACCCACGCCGATTGAAAAGAAACGTGCGGAACTGAAAGAAGCAATCGAAAAGCAGGACTTCGAGCACGCAGCTGAGCTGCGTGACGAAATCAAAGAAATGGAGAAAGGAGATGGGAACCATGCTTAACAAAGAAAAGAAATGGTATGAAAAAGCAGGTAAAGAAAGTGACGTTGTCATCAGCACGCGTGTGCGTCTGGCGAGAAACCTTGCAGATATGCCGTTCCCAAACCGTATGACGCCTGACCAGAAAGCAGCCGTAGAGCGCCGCGTGCGCGATGCGATCCTCAGCGGCAACAGCGCCATCGCATCGGATTTCGACTTCGTGCAGATGGATGACCTCAGCAACGAGCAGGCGGTGTCACTTGTGGAACGCCACATTGTCAGCCCGGAGTTCATCGCAAACGCAAAGGGACGCGGATTCCTCATCTCAAAGGACGAGCGCATCTCCATTATGGTGAACGAAGAAGACCACGTGCGTATTCAAGTGCTGCATGAGGGCCTTGCGCTCAGCGAAGCTGCCGAAATGGCAGACCGCATCGATACGCTTTTAAACGAATCGCTGCGCTTTGCGTTTGATTCCGAACTCGGCTACCTCACCCAGTGCCCGACGAATCTCGGCACCGGCATGCGGGCCTCTGTGATGCTGCATCTGCCGGCGCTCACCGAAAACGGCGCAATGTCCAGAATCTCCACGAATCTTTCGAAGCTCGGCCTTGTGATCCGCGGTACATACGGAGAAGGCAGCAATGTCATCGGCGCCATGTATCAGCTTTCAAACCAGATTACACTGGGTCTCAGCGAAAAAGAGGCTGTGGAAAACTTGCAGAACATTACGATGCAGCTTATTTCCGAAGAGCGCAAAACGCGTGCTTCGCTCAGCAAGAACATCAATGTGCAGGACAAAGTAGGCCGCTCCGCCGGCGTGCTGAAAAACGCACGGCTGCTTTCCTGCGATGAATATATGAAGCTTATCTCCAATGTGCGTTTCGGCATTGCAGAAAAGCTTTTAAGCGGTATAACGCTTGAAGATATTCACACACTGACCGTAGCGGTACAGCCGGCCACCATGGCAGCCGCACACGGCAGCAACCTTTCGGCGGGGCAAAGAGACATTCTCCGCGCAGACGAGGTGCGCAAAGCCCTCAAAGCGCTTCAATAATAGAAAATCAGTAAAGAGAACTGCGATACGGCAGTGATCGAAAGGACGGATTTATATGTATAGATTCACAGGTTTTACAGAGAAAGCAAACAATGCCATGAACCGCGCCATCGAAAAGGCGGAGGAACTTGGCCACAATTACATCGGCAGTGAGCACGTGCTCTACGGCTTGATTGCAGAGGGCAGCGGCGTTGCGTTCAACGTGCTGAATAAGCTCGGCATCACGGCAGACGATTACGAACGCCTGATGCAGGAGAAGATCGGCACATCTTCGCCGACGAACCTCACCACCGCATATTTCACCCCGCGCACAAAGCGCATTTTGCAGATGGCAAAGCTCGCGGCCTCCAAGCTCGGCAGCAACTATGTCGGCACGGAGCACCTGCTCATCGCCATCATTGAAGACGGTGAAAGCTTTGCTGTGCGCTTCTTACAGATGCTCGGTGTTGACCCGCAGAGCGTTGCGAATGCGTTGTCCTCGGCGCTTTCCGACGGTTATACCGTCGATAAAGCTTCCGGCAACGCGTATCCGAAGGACGAAAACGGCGAAAAGGAAGGCGGCAGTGCACTTGAAAAGTTTGGCCGCGACCTGACAAAGCTCGCAGCCGAAGGCAAGATTGACCCGGTCATCGGCCGTCATAACGAGATTGAACGTGTCATTCAGATCTTGTCTCGTCGTACGAAGAATAATCCGGTGCTCATCGGTGAACCGGGCGTCGGCAAGACCGCCGTTGCGGAAGGCTTGGCGCTGAAGATTCATGAAGGCGAGGTGCCGGAGCTGCTGAAAGGCAAGCGTCTGGTGGCTCTTGATCTTACCGGTATGGTCGCAGGCTCTAAGTACCGTGGCGATTTTGAAGAGCGTATCAAGTCCGCCATCGACGAAGTGAAGAAGGACGGCAACGTCATTTTGTTCATCGATGAGCTGCACACCATCATTGGTGCAGGTTCCGCAGAGGGCTCTGCCGATGCCGCCAATATCTTAAAGCCGGCTCTGGCGCGCGGTGACTTCCAGGTCATCGGTGCGACGACCATCAACGAGTACAGAAAGTACATTGAAAAAGATGCCGCGCTGGAGCGTCGTTTCCAGCCGGTACATGTCGGTGAGCCGACCGAAGAAGAAGCGGTACAAATCCTTGAAGGTCTGAAAGATCGCTACGAGGCGCACCATAAAGTACAGATCACCGATGAAGCCATTGAGAGTGCCGTTAAGCTCTCCTCGCGCTACATTGCAGACCGTTACCTGCCGGATAAGGCCATCGACCTCGTCGATGAAGCGGCGTCCCGTGTGCGTCTCAGAACATTTACTGCGCCGGAAGACCTGCAGGAGATGGAAAAGCGCATCAAGGAAGTTGAGATTGATAAGGCGGCTGCCGTCAACGAGCAGGACTTCGAGCGCGCGGCTGAGTTGCGTGACAAGCAGAAAGCCCTTACAGATGAGCTGGAGCAGAAAAAGAACGAGTGGGCTGCAAAGAATGAGCGCAGCAACAGCGTCGTGAAGGCAGAAGACATCGCCGAGATCGTCGCCATGTGGACCGGCATCCCGGTCGTACAGCTGACGCAGGAAGAAAGCGAGCGCCTGCTGCATCTCGAAGATACGCTGCACAAGCGTGTCATCGGTCAGGACGAAGCCGTCACGGCCATTGCAAAGGCCATCCGCCGTGGCAGAGTCGGCCTGAAAGATAAGAATCGCCCCATCGGCTCGTTCATTTTCCTCGGCCCGACCGGCGTAGGCAAGACCGAGCTGTGCAAGGCGCTTGCGGAAGCGATGTTTGGTGACGAAAAGGCCATGATCCGTCTCGATATGTCGGAGTACATGGAGAAGCACACGGTGTCTCGTCTCGTCGGTTCGCCTCCGGGATATGTAGGCTTTGATGAGGGCGGTCAGCTGACCGAGGCAGTGCGCCGCAAGCCGTATTCCGTTGTGCTGTTTGATGAGATCGAAAAGGCACACCCGGATGTCTTCAACATGCTGCTGCAAATCCTCGATGACGGCCGTCTGACGGATTCGCAGGGCAAGGTGGTCAGCTTCAAGAACACCATCATCATCATGACCTCCAACATCGGCGCGCGTCTCATTACAGAGAAGCAGCAAGAGCGTCTCGGCTTTGCCACCGCGGACAACAAGTCGACAGAAGAAGACAGCGCAGTCGCCGATTTCGAGCGCACAAAAGAGCTCGTCATGGGTGAGCTGAAGAAGGTGTTCCGTCCGGAATTCATCAACCGTGTCGATGACATTATTGTGTTCCGTAAGCTCCTGCACGACGACATTCAGAAAATCGCCGGCAAAATGCTCGAGGGTCTTAAGGGTCAGCTGCGCGACATGGACATCGCGGTCGAGTTCACCCCGGCTGCTGTGGAAGCTGTTGCAAACGCCGGTTTTGACCCGGTTTACGGTGCAAGACCGCTGCGCAGAGCGATCCGCAGCAAGATGGAAGACCCGATTTCCGAAGAGATGCTCGAGGGCAACATGAAAGCGGGCGGCTCGTATGTCTGCGACTTCAAAGACGGTAAGTACGTCATTGAAGACAAGGCAAAGAAGAGCGGCGACGAAAAGTCGAGCGAAAGCGAAGCAAAGTAATCACACCCGTTAAGGCAAATGTCCTTTAAAGGCACATAGAAAGGCGGTCTGCCGGGTAGAAAAATATCCGTGCAGACCGCCTTTTGCTGTCCTAAATCACGCAAACACCGTCTCAATGTGCTTTGCGCACTCGGGCGGAGAATACGTGAACTTATCAATATGGTCGCCCTGAAAGAAATATACAGGCGGCTCGGGTTTATAGGTGTAATCAAAGCATTCCACAAGCACGAGCTTCACCTTCATGCGGTTCGGCAGAATGCTTTTGATAAACACGCTGGCCTGCTGTCCGGCATGGACGTTTTCTTTCAGCTCGGCAAGTCCTGCAAGGTTTGGGGTCAGCTCCACAAAAATGCCGTAGCTTTCCACGCTGCGCACGATACCTGCGACCGTCTCGCCGACACGAAAGCGCTCCGCGTTTTCCGTCCACGTGCCGAGCAGCTCGCGGTGGCTGAGCGTGATGCGGTTCTCATCCTTCATGCGCACCACGGCGCGAATATCCATGCCGACCGTGAACCGCTCCTTCGGGTGGTCGATGCGCGAAACAGAAATGGCATCGATGGGCAGTAGGGAAACAATACCGCAGCCGATATCCGCAAACGCACCGAACGGCTCCAAATGCGTGATGCGCACCGGGATCACATCGCCGCAAGTAAGCCCCGCTATGTACTCTGCCATGCAGCGCTCCTGTGCTTTTCGACGCGACAACACCGCTGTGATCCTGCCGAACGCATCACGAATAAAATCCGTGATGATAAAGCACACAGGCTTATTCACACGTGAAATGATGGCGATGTCCCGCACGGTGCCCTCGCGTATGCCGAGCGCGCCCTCTTCGCGCGGGATAATGCCCCGCATACATTTGAGATCTACAATGAGGTTGTGCTCGTTGTCGCAGATGATGCTGCGCGCCTCTAAGATCTTTCCGTCGCGCATCGCGTCGGAGAGGGCGGCAGGCGTCTGCATACTGGCTTTGTTTTCCGCTTTGTCGATCAAATGACCTTCCGGGTAAAATTTCATGTACTTCACTCCTTTTTAAGGCCGTGCCGCGCAAAAAACGCTTTTGGCTGCGCCTTAACTACGCCGAAGTATATGAATCTAAACTTTCATTTATGCGTTTCTGAACTTTTCATGAAGATAAACAAAAGGGCTTGCATGTTTTTACCGTGTATATTAAAATAGATATACAGATGCAAAGTATGTCTTTGCAAAAGAAAGGAAACAGAAAAAATGAAGAAAATGAAACTGCTGTGTGCGGCGTTGACCGTAATCATGCTGCTCACAGCTTGCTCCGGCAGCACCTCTTCTGCCGCAGAAAAGGTCATCGGCACTACGGATAAAGTTGTTGCGGCAGATACCTTAAAGCCCTTGGCAAAGGCCGACAAAGAAAAGCTCGGCTATCAGCTCGATATGCCGGAAAAAGGCGAGGAGATTTGTGTGCTGACAACGAACTACGGCACCATTCGCATGCGCTTTTTCCCGGATGCCGCACCGAAAGCCGTGTACAGCTTTAAATCTCTGGCGCTTTCCGGCTACTATGACGGCGTCACTTTCCACCGCGTCATTGATGATTTCATGATTCAGGGCGGTGACCCGCTTGGCAACGGAACCGGCGGCGAGAGCATTTGGGGTGAGAATTATGACGACGAATTCCACGAAAACCTCGTCAACATCACCGGCGCGGTCTCTTGTGCAAACAGCGGTGCCAACACAAACGGCAGCCAGTTTTTTATAAACTGCACGGAACCGGGCAAAATAGACTGGGATACCTACGACCAGTATTATCAGGTCTATAAATCTGCACCGGAAAAGTTCACCTCCATGTACGGCGGCACGCTCGATATGGACAAAGTAACGGATGCCTACAAAGAACTTTACGATACAAACGGCGGCAACACACACCTTGACGGTGCATATTCCACCGCAGGTACCGGGCACACCGTGTTCGCACAGGTATTTGACGGCATGGACGTGGTGCGCAGCATCATGGCCGTTGAGACCGACTCGAACGATAAGCCGCTTGAAGACGTCACCATTCTCTCCGCAGAAATCGTACCCTACGAATAAATTTCTTAAACAAATTCAGTATAATTCCAAATTATTTTAAGGAGGAAGTTTCCATGGCAATCGTACATCCCACAGCTGAAAATTTCGACGCATTGATCCGCGATAACAAGCTTGTTCTTGTAGACTTTTTTGCAACATGGTGCGGCCCGTGCAAAATGATCGCACCGTTCATTGAGGAAGTTGCAGAAGAATACGAGGGCAAGGCCGTCGTCGCGAAGATCGACGTTGACGAAGCGCAGGAAATCGCCGCCGAATACGGCATCTCCAGCATCCCGACCGTCATCCTCTTTAAAGACGGCGCACCCATCCACACCGAAGTCGGCGCACACGATAAGGCTTTTTACGCAAACCTCATCGAAATGCACCTGTGAGGCCGCGCCATGTTCACCTTTGAACGCAAAGCGAATTACTACGAGACCGACCAAATGGGCATCGTGCACCACTCGAATTACATTCGTTGGTTTGAGGAAGCCCGCTTGGAGATGCTACGCGCTATGGGATTGCCGTACAAAGAAATGGAAGATAACGGCATTCTGATCCCCGTGCTGGGTGTTTCGTGCAGCTACAAGCACCCAATTCGCTTTGATGAGACGCTTGTGCTTACACTGCGCATTCAAAACTACAACGGTGTACGCTTTGAAATGGCATATGAGGGGCACAGCAAGGAGACCGGGCTTTTGAGTTGCACCGGCACTTCGCAGCACTGCTTCACAACACCCGCGTTAAAGCCGATCCGTATGCAGAAGCATTTTCCCGCATGGCACGAAGTATTTCTTCAGGCCGCAGAGCAGGACAAAGCAGAGTAATTCAAAACACAAAATGCCCGCCGGGCTGACCGATGTGATCGGAAAGCCCGGCGGGCATTTTTATAAATCTTTAGTTTTTATTCATGTCGCAAAGCATCGATCGGGTTCAGGTTTGCCGCCTTGAAGGAGGGGAGAAGCCCGAAGATGATGCCGATGACCATGGAAAACACCACGGCAATAATGATGGATGGCACGCTGATGGCAACCGGAGCAGATGTCACGCGCGATATGATTGCCGCAAGACCGATACCGGCACCCACGCCCACAATGCCGCCAAGGCTTGTCAGCACAGCGGCTTCCGTTAAGAACTGCCACAAAATGCGGCTCTTTTTCGCGCCGATGGCTTTTTTCAGACCGATCTCTCGCGTACGTTCCGTAACGGAAACGAGCATGATGTTCATAACGCCGATACCGCCGACGAGCAGGGAGATGCTCGCAATCCAGATGAGCTGCGAATTTGTGGAGCTGCTGAGATCCTGCAAGTCCTGCGCCTGCTTTAAAAGATCCTGTGCCTGATACTTAATCTCGCTGTTCGTCACGTTCGTGTTCATGATCTCCGCCACAGCCTTGCCGGCATCCGTCATGGCTTCCGTATTGGAAACGCGAATGGCCACGTTCTGCGGCTCATCGAACGAATAGAGCGCCGGCCACATGGAGCTTGGCACGAAAATACGGGAGGCAGAGCTATTCGAGTAATACGTATAATACTCATCGATGGAGTTGATGACGGGCTCAAACTTGCTGTCTTCATCCACAATGCCAACCACCGTAAACGGAATGCTGCTGATCTCGATTGTTTTTCCGATGGGGTTTTCGCCGTCAAACAGCGAATCCGCCGTATCGGCATCGATGATGGCTGCCGCGTGGAAATCCGTAAAATCACTGTCCACAAAGGTGCGACCGCTTTTCAGCACCAGCCCATTCGTCGTGAAATAACTGTTATCCACGCCGAAGACCTGCGAGCCGGAAATGCCGTTGTTGCCGTAGTAAACGGAGTTGTTGTAGTCGCTGCGGCTGGTATAGAACGCCGCATCTTCCACGTTTTTTACGGACTTGATTTTTTCCATCGTGGTCTCGTCACGCACAGGGATGCCGTCCGGCAAGCCGTTATACAGCATTTCGTACTGATAATCGCCCTGATACAGCTGAATCTGCACCGTGTTTGTGCCGGAGCCGATGAGGTTCTTTTTGATTTGCTCATTCGTGCCCTTGATGGTGGACACGATGGAGATGATAGAGGCGATACCGATGATGATGCCGAGCATCGTCAGGAACGAGCGCATTTTGTGCGACCAGATTCCCTGAAATGAAAGTCTGATATTTTCAATCATGCGTCAAGCCCCCTTGCGTCGATGCCGTCATTTTCGTCTGTGTTTTCTTCCATGCCGTTCGCCTTGGCGCCATCAATTGCCGAAGTGCCGTAGGGGAAAGCCACATAATCTTCTTCCGTCAAAGTATCGCTCTTGATCTCCAGATACTGGTTGTAGATCGTCTTGCCGGTTTTGATATACGTTTTATGCACACGATTATCGTCGCCGACCTTCAAAACATACTTGCCGTCGTCATCGCTGCGGATATACGCTTTAAAAAGATATATTGCATTGCTTGCGTTATCCGAGGCCGCCTGCAAAGTAATATCAAGGCCCATGCCGTTTTTCAGGCCGTCCGCATCGGCAATGCGCGCTGTAAACTGGTACGTGGAGCTATTCGGGTTTGAGGAGCCGTCATAGTAATAATTGGAATTGTCATTCGGAAAATCGGAGATCTGTACAATCTCTGCCTCATACATTTGTCCGTTCTCCCAAGAGCTCGCCATGACCGTATCGCCGACATGCACCTTGCCGAGCAGTGATTCGTTTAAGGATGCCGTTATATAGAAACCGTCGCCGCCCGAAACCACGAGGAACGGGGAGCTTGTGGACATCGCCGTATCGAGATCTGTGAGCGACTTCACAACGCCGTTCACGGTCGATTTTATTGTAGCGTTTTCAAGATCCAGCTTCGCTTTTTCAAGGTCATGCGCCGCCTGTTTCACATTCAGCTTTAAATCTTGAATCTGCTGCTTTTTATCGGCGATCATCTGCTGCAATTCTTCTGCCGTATACATGGAGCCTCCGGTATCGTAGCTGATGCCCGGATCGGCGTTGGAGAGATCCGGCATTTGAATATCATCCGGCTCGCTGATAACCTCATTAAAGAAGCCCGCAGAAATCTTATCGCCGTCCATCTTCCAGCCCTTTACAAGCGGCAGGTTTTCGTTATCCTGTTCATGCACTTCAAAGCGTGCGACAAACGGGCCGTCCGGCAGTGTGAAATCAGGCTCCGGCGTGGGTACGCTTTCGCCGCCGGTCTCATTCGTTTTTGTGAATGTCATCTGCTTGAACCACGCCATACCGGAAACCGTTGGCGCTTCCGTGGGTTCTATGGGCGCGGGAGTAGGGGCTTCCGTAGGTTCTATGGGCGCGGGAGTAGGGGCTTCTGTCGGCGCTGTGGTGGGCTCCGCAGTCGGTTCGGGGGTAACCGTCGGCTGCGGCGTCGCCGTGGGTGCTTCACTCGGCTGTGCCGTAGGCTCTGCGCTCGGTGTGGGGGTAGGGGTAGGGGTCGCACGCGGGTCTGTCACGCCGAGCAGCTTCAAGAGAAAGCCCTTCGTCAGCACAGCATCTTCCGTGCAAAGAAAGACATACGGGTCTTCCTCCGTACCGGCACCTTTAAACGGCTTCGAGTGCTCTGTAATCTCCGTATACAGTTCTGCCTGCGATTCCGGCACCGGCGTGGGAGTGGGTTCCGGCTCGGGCTCCGGGATAACCGGCTCCACATACGGCGCCGTATTCTGGAGCTTCGTAAGTTCTTTTTCGGCCTGCTCCAGTTCGTATTTCTTCTTTTTTTCTTCAAGCTCCTTGCTCTCTACCTTCAGCTGGAGCTTTGTCGTATCATACTGCAAAAGCGTATCGCCAATCTTGACAGTATCGCCCTCTTTGACGAAAATCTTAGAAATAGCTTTTTCTTTATCGGGGTAAAGTTCCTGCACAAAGTCACTTGTAGCATTACCGTAGGTGCTGGACTGGTCGCCCCAATACTGTGTGGAGATATTTGAAACCTGCTCCACATCCACCGTGGCATTTGCCGCCTTGCCGTTCACCGCGACCGTCACGCCGGTGATGATCAGCGCGATCACGATCACTACGGAGACCACCGTGATCATGACTTTTTTAAATGGGAAATTTGCCGGCAGATTCATGCTTCCGCCTCCTTTTCCTCAGGGATATGTTGTTCCGCAAACTGACCGTCGCGAATATGCAGCACACGCTTTGCGTGGTTTGCCACATCAATGTCATGCGTGATCATCACAACGGTCACACCCTCGTCGTTGAGCGTCTGGAACAGCTCCATAATCTGTGCGCCGGACTGGCTGTCGAGTGCGCCGGTCGGTTCATCGGCTAAAAGAATTTTCGGATTGTTGACGATGGCGCGGGCGATCGCGACGCGCTGGCACTGACCGCCGGAAAGCTGGTTCGGCTTAAAATCCACACGGTCGCCGAGACCTACACGCTCTAAAGCACGCACGGCACGCGCGCGTCGCTCTTTTTTCGGCACACCTGCGTATAAAAGGGGAAGCGCCACATTTTCCGCCGCGCTCTGGCGAGGCAAGAGATGAAAGCTCTGGAACACGAAGCCGATGGAGTTGAGGCGAATTTCCGAAAGCTTCGATTCGCTACTGCCGATGATATTCTCACCCGCAAGTGCATACGTGCCTGAAGTCGGCAGATCAAGGCAGCCGATGATGTTCATCAGCGTCGTTTTGCCGGATCCGGACGGGCCCATGATGGCGACATATTCGCCCTCATCCACAGAAAGCGAAATGTCTTTTAGAACCGGCACTTCCATTTTGCCTTGGATATACGTTTTATAAATGTTGTGCAGCTCTAAGATCATGCCGTAGCACCCCCGATAACGGTTCCAAGACTCGCCGCGCCGTCATTTTCATAGGTGGTCACGCCATCTGCCGTGCTTGCTTCTCCGGCTGCCGTGTCCGTTTCGCCCTCTGACTCCGTTACAGCACCTTCTGCGGGCATGGGGTTGTAGCCGTTCGGGTTGCCGTCCATATCGCTGCCGTTTTCTGCGGGCATAACACCGTTTGCATCGTCCGTTTTGGCATCGTTCATGTCACCGTTTTCGGCATCCATATCTTTGGAATCGTCACCCTGGTTCTTATAGGAAATATCGTCCGTAGCATACATGCCGCTGTGCACGCGGTCTTCCACAACGGCCAAGCGATCGTCTGCCGTCACGCCGGACGTAATCTCATATTCGGAAAGGGTATCGTCAAACTTGCCGAGCTGCACTTCACGCTTTTCGATGCGATTCTTATCGTTTACGGCCCAAACGTAGTTTTTGCTGCCTTCGTTGAGAATATAGTAGCTTGGCAGCCAAATTCCGGTCTTCACGTCTTCGGCCTCATCCGGCTCCACGTAAACGTGCTGACCGAGCATGAGACCTTTGAAATCATCGAGCACAAGGTAGAAGTTATACTTTGTTGCCTTTGTAAACGAGCTTTCGGAACCGTAGGAAACGCCGCTGTTATTATTATCGTTTGCGGCTTCGCGTTCAATGCTCTCCACGGTGCCCGTCCAAGTCTGCTCCGGGTCTACGCGGGAGACGACCTTCATTTTCATGCCCTCCTGCAAGGAATAGACATTCAGCTCCGTTGCCGTGCCTTTTACACGGTAAGAACCCGTCGCGAGAATCGTAATATACGCGTTCGTAGAATCGCTGCCGCTTGTGTTGGTATTGGAACCGTCATTGATCTGCTTCACAACGCCGGCCATTTCTGCCACGACATCCGTATTTTCAAGTGATTTCTTGAGGTTTTCGATCTCTTTCGCCTTCGTAGACTGATCGTATTCCGTCGATTTCACTTCAAGCTGCGCAGACTGAATCTGTAGGGTATAGGAAAGCTGTTCGTCGGAAGACGCTTTGTTCTTTTCCTTCTGCAGGGAATCAATCTGCTGGTTCAGCGTGGAAATGCGGTTTTTAAGGCTTTCCAGCTGTAACTGCGCCTCTTCAAGCTGCATTTGCAGGTCGTCCGTATCGTAGCTGAACAGCTTATCGCCGACTTTCACTTCCTGACCGACCGTCACATACAGCTCTGCGATTTTCTTTGTGTCGTCCTTCTGCACGGAGAGTGTCTTTTCCGGCTCCACAACGCCGGAGTATTTCGCCGTCATACCCAGTGAACCCGTGCCGGTGATGTCCGCAACGCTCGTTACATACACCATCTCATTCGGGTCGCTCGGCGCAACGCTGCCGCCGCGGAAGAAAATGAGCCAGATTACAATACCGATCACGATCACAGCGCCGACGGCAATACCGGCGATTGTGAAAATCTTTTTCTTAGTCATAAAGTCAGTCCTTTCCTCCGCGCAAAACACCCGGCGCGGACTCTCTGATGGTTCTATTATACAGGTAAGCCAAAAAATAAACAACTTAAGAAACTCTTACAAACGCAAAAGATTTGCAAAAATCGCGCTCTTGACCGCGCGTAAAATCGGGGGTAAAATGGTAGCAATATAGAAAGGGAGGATCTGTCTTATGAAAAACGAACACATCGCTTCATCTGTAACCGAACTCATCGGCAAAACACCGCTTTTGCGTGCGTCCCGCTTTGCGGCAGCTGCCGGCATTTCCAACGCACCGCTTTTGAAGCTTGAATATTTAAACCCCGCCGGCAGCGTAAAAGACCGTGCGGCACTGAAAATGATTGAAGACGCCGAAAAAGCCGGCAAATTGAAGCCCGGCGCGGTTATTGTAGAGCCAACCTCCGGCAACACGGGCATCGGCCTCGCATCTATTGCAGCGGCGCGCGGCTACCGCGTGGTGCTCACCATGCCGGAAACCATGAGCGCCGAGCGCCGCAAGCTGCTTTCCGTATACGGCGCGGAAATCGTACTCACACCGGGCAAAGACGGCATGCGCGGTGCGATTGAAAAGGCGGATGAGATCGCGAAAAGTACACCCGGCAGCTTCATCCCCGCACAGTTTGAGAATCCCTCAAACCCTGCCGCACATTATGAAACGACCGGCCCGGAGCTTGTACAGCAAACAGACGGCAAACTCGACATTTTCGTTGCGGGCATCGGCACCGGCGGCACCATCACCGGCACGGCGCGCTATTTAAAAAAGCATCTGCCACAGGTACACACCGTCGGTTTGGAACCGGCGACTTCACCGCTCATCACACAGGGCAAAAGCGGTGCGCACGGCTTACAGGGCATCGGCGCAAACTTCATCCCGAAAAACTACGATGCTTCCGTTGTGGACGAAGTGCTGACCGTCACGGATGAAGAAGCGTACAAAATGGCAAAATTATTGGCACGCACCGAGGGCATCCTCGTCGGCATCACGTCCGGCACGGCGCTTGCCGCAGCCGTGCGCCTGCTGCGCATGCCCGAAAATGCAGAAAAAACGCTCGTGGCGCTCCTGCCCGACAGCGGCGATCGTTATTTTTCCACCCCGATCTTTGAATAAACGAAAAGGAATTTCATTTTATGGCAAAAAAATACTACGCCGTCCGCGCCGGGCGAAAAACCGGCATTTTTGAAACGTGGGACGAATGCCGTGCGCAGACGACCGGCTTTAAAGGCGCGTCGTTCAAAAGCTTTCCGGCGCTTGCAGAAGCCGAAGCCTATATGCGCGGTGAAAACGATCTGACGAAAGCCACTCCGGCAGAAAGCTCGACCGAAGAGCCTGAAGAAGACGGCGCCGTGGCTTACGTAGACGGCAGCTACCACATCGGCACAAAGGAGTTTTCCTGCGGTGCTGTGCTGTTTTTAAACGGCGAAGAGCTGCATTTTTCCGAAAGATTCACCGACCCCGACCTTGCCGAAATGCGCAACGTGGCAGGGGAGATCAAGGGCTCCGAAACTGTTCTGCGCTACTGCATCGAGCATGATGTGCCCTCCGTGACAATCTACCATGATTACGAGGGTGTAGCAAAATGGGCAACGGGAGAATGGAAAGCAAAAAAGCCCGGCACCATTGCGTACCGCGAATTCTGCGCCGCAGCCGCAAAGCACATCCGTTTCCGCTTTGTGAAAGTCAAAGGTCACTCCGGCGACAAATACAACGACCTCGCCGACCGTTTAGCGAAAGACGCGCTCGGCATTCAGTAAAACAACATAGCAAAAAGGCGAGCTGCACGGAGTTGTGCGGTTCGCCTTTTGTTATACATTACGGAATTTCAGGAGCAAGCTTACGCGTTTTTCGCTTCGTCGTACGCGTCCTTAAAGCGCTGCATCGCGGCGTTGAGCATCTTTTCGGGACCTGCGAGGTTTACACGCGTATGCATGGTGCCGCCCTGCGAGAACAGCGTGCCGGCGTCGCAGAAAAGATCATGCTTGCGCAGGAGCTTATCGAGCGCTTCATCATCGAGACCGAACGTCGTGCAGTCGATCCACATGAGGTACGTGCCCTGCAAATCGCTGTATGTAACGCCCGGGCAGTTTACGTCGATAAACTTGCAGAAGTTCTTGTAGTTCTTGTAGATAAGGTCGATGACTTCTGCAAGCCAACCTTCGCACTCCGTGTAGCCGAGACGGCAGGCCTCAAGGCCGATCGCACCGGCGGACGGCGTGAAGTGTTGCTGTAAAATACTCTGGAATTTTGTTCTCAGTTCTTCATCGGGAATAACAATATTCGAGGTCTGGAGCGTCGCAAGGTTAAACGTCTTGCTCGGCGCGGTGCAAACAAGATACTTCGGCAGTGCATCCTTGCAGGCGTTTGCAAATGCCACGTGCTTATGACCCGGCATGATGAGGTCGGAGTGGATCTCGTCGCTGACAACAATCACATTGTGCTTTGCGCAGATGGCGCCGAGCTTTGCGATTTCGTCTTCCGTCCAAACGCGGCCAACCGGGTTGTGCGGATTGCAGAAGATAAACATCTTGTTTTTTTCTTCTGCGCACAGCTTCTCAAAGAGGTCAAAGTCAATCGTGTATGTCTCGTTCGTGTTGATGAGCGGGCACTCCACGTTTTTTCTGTTATTGTGCTCAATGGTCATTCTGAACGGATAATAAACCGGCGGCATAGTGATAACGCCGTCGCCGGGATCGGTATAGGCCAGAACCGAAACAGCCAGAACCGTTACGACGCCGTGTGTAGAAACAATTTCTTCTTTCTTAATATACCAGTCGTTGCGACGCTTCATCCAGCCGCATACCGCATCGAAGTATTCCTCTGTGGGGCCGGTATAGCCGAGAATATGCGTATCAATGTACTTTTTCAAACCCTCTACGATCTCCGGCGGGTTTTTCAGCTCCATATCCGCAACGGAAAGCGGTGCAACGTTTTCCGGCAGGTTCGGATGCTCTTTTGTCATCTCGTCCCATTTGCCGGAGCCGGTGTTTTTTCTGGAAACCAGCGTTTCAAAATCATAGATCATTGGTAATTCCTCCCATTCTAAAATAAGGTAATCTACTTTCAAACGGTCTTATTCAACCTCAAGGTCTGCAAAAGAGAAGGTAGTGCAGTCTACAAGACCGCGATCGGTCAGGCGCAACTCCGGCAGGCAGGCGAGGGGGATTAAAGCCATCGTCATAAACGGAGACTGAATGTCACAGCCGATCGTTTCCCAAGCTTTGCCGAGGTTCTCGACGAGCTCGTCCATTTCTTCAGCGGACTTTGTGTTCATGAGACCCGCAAACGGCAGCGGAACACAGCCGAGCACCTTGCCGTTCTGCACAATACACTCACCGCCGCCGCATTGAATGAGTGTGTTTGCAGCAAGTGCCATATCTTCGTCATTCGTGCCGACAACGAGCAGGTTGTGTGCATCGTGTGCAACGGTGGAAGCCATTGCGCCGCACTTGACGTGGAATCCCTTGACAAAGCCAACGCCGTGCTTGCCGGTCTTATTGTGGCGCTCGAAGACGAATGTCTTCAAAACATCCTGCTCCACATCGCTCTTTAATTCGCCGTTTTCAACCTTGAGTTCAACGTGACGCTCATAGTCGCCGACATGTACCGGGATAATCTCGATCGCACGGACGGTTGCCGTGCCAACCTTATCGGTATGTACCTTAAAAGTTTCCGGGGTGATCGTCTCGCCGACGTGCATCGTGTCGAGCGCCCATGCGGGAAGCTCAGACTTTGGCAGGTCAATCGTCAGCTTTCCGTTTTCTGCAACAACGTCGCCGTCGATGAGCACGCGGGTGACACGGATGTCTTTTTCGTTATCAATAAATACGATGTCCGCGCACTTGCCCGGGGTGATGGAGCCGAACTCGTGATCCATCTGGAAGCATTGTGCGCAGTTGAGCGTGACCATCTGGATGGCCGTGACAAAATCGATACCGAAGGAGACGGCACGACGCACGATGTGATCGAGATGACCGTTTGCAACCAGCGTATGCGGGTGTGTATCGTCGGAAATCATGGTCGCAAATCGGCTGTCCACTTTGTGCTCCGTGATGGCCTTGGAGACCTCCTGCAGATCGTGCCAAGCGGAGCCCTCGCGCAGCATAGCATACATGCCAAGACGCATTTTTGCGAGTGCGTCCTCCGCACGGGTGGATTCATGACAGCAGCGCACGCCGCTTGCAATGTATGCATTGAGGCCGCAACCCGTCTCCGGGATGGAATAGTGCCCTGTGATGATTTTGCCGGCTTTCAACGTTTCGCCGGTAATGTTGTGCGTCGGCTCCGCGGAAGCGGTGATGCCCGGGAAGTTCATCATTTCGCCGAGACCAACGGTATAATCGTGCTTCATTTCCGAGGCAATATCCGCGGCGGTGATCTCCGCGCCGGAATCCTCAAATCCCGGAACAGCCGGAACGCAGGAGGGGGTCGTCAGCATAGCCTTCAGCGGAGTCTTTTCCGCCTCTTCCGCCATCAGGTCAACGCCTTTGAGGCCAAGCACATTGCAGACTTCGTGCGGGTCATAATAAATCCCGACGGTGCCATGGGGGATAACGGCCTTTGCATATTCGATCGGCGTCATCATGGAAGACTCAATGTGGATATGACCGTCAAGGAAACCCGGGGCGATAAGCTGACCCTCGGCATCGATGACCTTTGTGCTTTCACCGATGCAATGTGCGGCATCGCCGACAAGTGCAATACGGCCGCAGGAAATTGCAACATCGATGTTGTCGAGGATTTCATGCGTGCAGACGTTTACGAGACGCGCATTGCGAATGACCGTCTCTGCGGGCTTTCTGCCCATTGCAACATCGGAAAGCGTGCGGGAGCACTCCCAAAGCTGGGTCTTACAAAACTTGAACATAAAAAGTAGCTTCCTTTCTTTTATCAAGAACAACACAACGGAAAAACGCTGCGTTTTTTAGCCTTATTTACTCTATCGGGTTCACGGGATTTTTGCAGAACGATTTCATGCAGCACAAAGCACATTTCGGATTACGCGCTGTACAGACCGCTCTGCCGTGTAAAACGGTACGGTGACAAAAGTCGTTGCTTTCCTCCGGCGGCAAGACTGCGCGCAGGTCTTTTTCGACTTTGAGCGGCACGTTGCTTTCGGTCAGACCGAGTCGTCCCGTGATACGGATACAGTGCGTATCCGTCACAACGGCAGGTTTTTTGTAAATGTCGCCCACAACGAGATTTGCGGTTTTGCGTCCCACACCGGGCAGCTTTGTCAGCTCATCCACCGTGTCCGGAATCACGCCGTTATACGAATCGCGCAGCACATGGCACATAGCAAAAATATCACGAGCCTTTGTTTTATATAACCCGCAGGAGCGGATGAGCTCCGCAATTTCTTCCTCGCTGCCCGCGCAGAAGGCTTCCAGCGTAGGGAAGCGGGCAAAAAGCGCCGGTGTAACGAGGTTCACACGGGCATCCGTACACTGTGCGGAAAGTCGCGTTGCAATAAGTAATTGCAGCGGATCCTGATATTCAAGCGAACATACCGCGCCGGGATATTCTTTTTTCAGCGCTTCCACAGCAAGAAGCGCACGTTCCTTTTTTGTCATACAGACCTCCGAAAAAGCGGCGGGCAAGCCCGTCTGAATGCTTTACGTTTATTCTACAACTTTTTCATTCGGTTGACAATACCGGAAAAGGGTGGTAAATTTATTTTTATTGAAAGACCGACAAATAACCGCAAAGGGGGAAAAAGAATGTCTGCGTTTACCTTAAAGCTCATCGCACTCGTCACCATGATCATCGACCATGTCGGGGCGATTTTCTTCCCGCAGTTTATTTGGCTGCGCTATATCGGGCGGCTTTCCATGCCGATCTACACGTTTTTGCTCGTGCAGGGCTACATGCACACACGCAATTTTAACCGCTACGCACTGCGCATGGGTATTTTTGCTTTGCTCTCCGAAGTGCCGTATGACCTTTTATTTCAGGGTACATGGCTTGAGTTTCAGCGGCAAAATATCCTGTTCACGTTTTTAACGGCGCTTTTTGTGATGAAACTTTTAGATGCTTCCGCGAAAAGCCGCAATATTTTCATGTTCATCGGCGCAGTGATCTTGACAATCCTGCCGTATTTCCTGCATTTCAGCTATGGCGTTTACGGTGTTTTAACGGTACTTTGTTTCTATTTGTTCCAGAAGTACCGCGGTATTGATGCCGTGGCGTTTGCGGCGCTGACCTACGGGCAATATACGCAGGACGGCAACACGACACAGCTGTATGCCATCGCCGCCGCGATCCCCGTGTTGCTCTATAACGGCAAGCGCGGCGCGCTTTCGCTCAAATATTTTTTCTACATCAGCTATCCGGCACATATGTTATTGCTTTACGCCATCCACTATGTGCTTGCAAATCATCTATTGCCATTTTAAATGGAATAGGGTATAATTTAGTGAAGTACTGCGGCACATAAACCGCAGAGCATATTATTTATTAGAAGGGAAAGATGAAGTATGTACGGTGATCTTCTGAACACGATCGGTTTTGTTGAAACTGCAGACCCCGAGGTCGGCGAAGCGATGGAGCTGGAACTCAAACGCCAGCGCCGCAATCTGGAGCTGATTGCTTCCGAAAACATTGTGTCTCCTGCCGTTATGGCTGCGATGGGCACGGTACTCACAAACAAATATGCTGAGGGCTACCCGGGTCACCGCTATTACGGCGGCTGTGCAGATGTAGACATTGTGGAAAACATCGCCCGTGAGCGTGCTTGCCGTCTGTTCGGCGCAGAGCATGCCAATGTGCAGCCGCACTCCGGCGCACAGGCGAACCTTGCCGTATATTTCGCGCTGCTTCAGCCGGGCGATACCGTGCTCGGCATGAACCTTGCAGAGGGCGGCCATCTGACCCACGGTTCTCCTGTCAACATGTCCGGCGCCTACTATAATTTTGCGGCTTACGGCGTTGACCCCGTTACGCACCGCATCGATTACGATAAGCTCATGGAGCAGGCGTGCGAACTTAAACCGAAGCTCATCGTCGCCGGCGCAAGTGCATACCCGCGCGCGATCGATTTTAAGAAATTCCGCGAGATTGCCGATGCATGCGGCGCGTACCTCATGGTCGATATGGCGCACATTGCGGGTCTTGTTGCGGGCGGCTGCCACATGAACCCGGTGCCGTATGCTGATGTCGTCACCACAACAACGCATAAAACGCTCCGCGGCCCGCGCGGTGGCATGATCCTCTGCCGTGAGGAGTACGCGAAAAAAATCGACAAAGCCATTTTCCCGGGCACGCAGGGCGGCCCGCTGATGCACATTATCGCCGCAAAAGCCGTGTGCCTCGGCGAAGCGCTGAAGCCGGAGTTTAAGACCTACGCCGAGCAGACCGTAAAAAACGCTAAAGCGCTTGCCGAAGGCCTTACAAAACGCGGCATGAAGCTCGTTTCCGGCGGCACGGACAACCATCTGATGCTGCTCGATCTTTCCGACGGCGAGCTGACCGGCAAAGAGCTGGAGCGCCGCCTCGACGAAGTGTATATCACTGCAAACAAGAACACGATCCCGAACGAGCAGAGAAGCCCGTTCGTCACAAGCGGCGTGCGTCTCGGCACACCGGCCGTTACCACGCGCGGCCTGAAGGAAGCCGATATGGACGTCATTGCGGAGTGCATCCACCTGTGTGCGACCGATTTCGACAACAGAGCCGACGCCATCCGTGCAAAGGTCACAGAGCTTTTGAGCAAATATCCGCTTTATAACGACTAAAAGGAGAACACGATGAACGCACCGCTTGCAGACCGCATTCGCCCGAAAACGCTCGATGATGTGGTGGGACAACAGCATATTCTCGGCCCTAATAAGGTACTGCGGCGCATCATCGAATCCGGCACTATCCCGAATATGGTGTTTTACGGGCCGTCCGGCGTAGGGAAGACCACCGTGGCGTCCATCATTGCAAAGCAAAGCCACATGCACCTGTGCAAGTTAAACGGCACCACGGCCTCCACCGCCGATATTCGCGACGTAGTGGCGCAGGTAAACACGCTGCAAGCGGTAAATGGCGTTTTGCTGTACCTCGATGAGATCCAGTATTTCAACAAAAAGCAGCAGCAAACGCTCTTGGAGTTCATCGAAAACGGCAGCATCACGCTGATCGCTTCCACAACGGAAAACCCCTATTTTTACGTATATAACGCCATTTTGAGCCGCTCCACGGTGTTTGAGTTCAAGCCCGTGGAAAAAGAGGAGGTCGCCCGCGCCGCAGATCGCGCATTCCGCATTTTGTCGGAAGACCTCGGCGAAGAAATCCGGCTCGAAGACGGCGTGACCTCGTATATCGCTTCCGCTTGCGGCGGCGATGTACGCAAAGCAATGAACGCGGCAGAGCTTTGCACGGCTGCCGTACGAAGCGAGGACGAGCCGCGCATCACCATGGAACTTGCGGAGCAGCTTACACAGCGCAGTGCCATGCGGTATGACCGAGACGGCGACGCGCATTACGATATTCTTTCGGCGTTTCAAAAATCCATGCGCGGCTCCGACCCCGACGCAGCGCTGCATTATCTCGCACGGCTTTTGGAAGCGGGCGACCTCGCCTCTGCATGCCGCCGCTTGATGGTATGCGCCTGCGAAGACGTGGGCCTTGCGTGGCCACAGATCATCCCCATCGTGAAAGCGGCCGTAGACGCCGCCATGATGGTCGGTCTGCCGGAAGCGCGCATCCCGCTTGCGGATGCCGTCATTTTAACGGCGACGGCGCCGAAATCGAACAGCGGTGAATCTGCCATAGATGCCGCCATGCGCGACGTGAAGGCCGGCAAACTCGGTGTGATCCCGCGCACGCTGCAAAACGTGCATTATGACGGTTCAGATGTCGCTAAAAAAGGCCAGTTTTACCGCTATCCGCACGATTACCCGGATCATTGGCTCGACCAGCAGTATCTTCCGGATGCCTTGCTCGGCGCTTCGTACTATCACTACGGAGACAACAAAAACGAGCAGGCGTTTAAAGCATATTGGGAAAACATAAAACGAAAGCACAGCTCATAAACTCTATTAACATAACGGAAGGAAGTGCACCGCCATGAACCCGGCAGTCCTTAAAAATTTGTCATACGGCATGTATGTCATCGGCACAAAATATAACGGCCGTCCGAACGCTTGTGTGGCAAACTCGGTCATCCAAATTTCCAGCAGCGACCCCGAAAAAGTGCTCATTGCGCTGACAAAAGATACGCACAGCTGCACCGCAATCCGCGAAAACGGCATTTTTACCATTTCTGTACTCTCCACAGATACACCTGCCAGCGTCATCGGCGCACTCGGTCTTGTCAGCGGTAAAAATGCAGACAAGCTGAAAAACATCCGCCACAAGGTGCTCATTGAAGGCGTGCCCGTCGTAAAGGAGAATACCTGCTGTTGGTTTTTATGCAAGGTCATCTCCGGCATGGACGTAGGGCAGGAGATGGTTTTCGCCGCCGAGATCATAGCGGGCAGCGACAGCGCCATCGGCACGCCGATGACGTATGATTTCTACCGCAGTGAAATGCACGGTCTGTCGCCGGTCGGCTCGCCGACCTATGTGCCGCCGGAAAGCACGTTTGATAAGAGCAGCGGTGAAAGCTTTGTCTGCTCCGTGTGCGGCTATGTGTACAGCGACCCGAACTTCAGCTTTGAAGAACTGCCGGACAACTGGGTGTGCCCGGTCTGCAAAATGCCGAAAAAGGCATTCGTGCGCAGAAATTAAATAGCTTTTTCCATACTACGAATGAAAGGATTTTTCGATAGACTGCGCATCGCGCGCTATCGGAACCAAAAGACTCATGCAGAAAAATTCTCCGCTTCACGTTTTGGTCATTCCCACATGGTACCCAAACGGTGAGGATAAACTGATCGGCGTTTACCACAAGCTGTTCTGCACGGCACTTGCGGAATACGGCGTAAAAGCCAACATGCTCTATGTAGACCGACAGGGGCTGTCTTCACTACCGAAGTACCCCACGATGCAGAAGCTCTACGAAGAATCGAACATCGGCTATGTGACATACTGCCGCCGTATGCTGGATATCTCCAAATTCAGCGCAGATGCACAGCTCAACGCTTACTGCCGCACCGTTGAAAAGCTTTACAAAGCCTACGTGAAGCAGCACGGCAAGCCGGACATTCTGCACGCACATGTCACCGTGCCCGCCGGATACGCCGCTGCAAAGCTCGGCGAAAAATATCATATTCCGGTCGTCATCACGGAGCACTCCTCATATTTTGAGCGCTTCTTTGAGGGTAGCACCGCAAAATACGGACTCTATGCTGCACGGCACAGCGTGATGACCTGCGTCAGCGGCTATATGACGGATATTTTAAAAGAAAAACACAATATACCTGCCGAAGTTCTGCCGAACATCGTCAACACCAAGGCATTTTGCGGCGCAAAAAGGCCGAAAGACCCGGCACATTTTCGCTTGACGACGGTTTCCGCACTGCGCCCCGGCAAATGCGTGGAAGACGCTTTGCAGGCCTTGAAGCTCTTGCGGGAGCAACACCCGGAAAAATCGTTTTTGTATACGATTGTCGGCGACGGGCAGGAGGAAGCGTTTTATAAAAAGGCCGCATCTGAACTCGGGCTGAACGACATTGTATCCTTTGTCGGGCGCAAGACCGAAAGTGAGATTGCGGAGATTTTAAGCCAGACCGATGCCCTTTTGATGGCTTCGGATATTGAGACGTTCGGCATTCCTGCCGTGGAAGCACTCGCGGCCGGCGTGCCGGTGATTTCTACACGGTGCAAAGGCCCGGAGAGCTTTTTGAACGATGACTGCGCCGAGTTCTGTAATGTGCATGACCCGAAAGATATGGAAGATGCAATTTTGCGCATGGCTGCACGGTCGGACACACTGGATGAAGCCAAAATTCGTGCTGCGGCAAAGCCGTTTGACAGCGTCGCCGTTGCCGAACATGCCGTACAAATTTACCGTGAAGCGCTCGAAAACACAAAATAAACAAAAATAGGGGAGCCTGCGTTTCAAAACGTACAGGCTCCCTTTTCTTCAGGAAAGACCGCGCAGGCCGGTGCTTGGAAGGTCACCTAAATTGTTGCTCTCCTTGCCGTCCGGTATGCTGCGCAGATATTCACTGCCGTTGCGGCTCGCAATCGCCACGCCGCGGATGCCGCCCTGCTTTGCAAGCGCCACGCCGTCCGCCTTGGAAAGCACCGTGCCATCCGAAAGCTGGTAGCCGGAGATCTTGCCATTCGTGCGGATCAGCTTCATGATGGTCTTCGCATCTTTGTTCGGTACAGGGTTCATAATGTTGATATTGGCAGGCAGGTTGCCGATCCTCTGAGACATAAAACGATGTTCCTTTCCGTTTGTAATTTTGTTTTGTCCTTTCCGTTTTTCCGGCGCAGCCAAAAGCTGTACGTACCGATTAAGGCTTTTATAAGCGCCGCTGTGCCTATTGTCTCTCCACATACGGTGAATATGCAAAAAGCACGAAAAAACGGGCGAAATTTTGGCGTGGAGCGTTGCAAAGGCCACCGAAATGCGCTATAATAAGACCATAATGACTCGCGCTGCGGTTTTTACGGGATTGCCCGTGCCGGGCGCTAAAAACACAGGAGGCTTCCATGAATTCATGCGATAAGCAGCAGCTTAAGATCACGGCTGCCAAAGTCAGACTTGGAATCATCGAAGGCGTTTACAACGCCAAATCCGGCCATCCGGGCGGTTCCCTTTCCGCTGCGGATATTTTCACCTATCTCTATTTCAAAGAACTGCACATTGACCCGCAGAACCCGAAGGATCCGGACAGAGACCGTTTTGTCCTTTCCAAAGGCCACTGCGCACCGGGTCTTTACGCTGCACTGGCACAGCGCGGCTATTTCTCTGTGGATGAGCTGAAAAAACTCCGCCACATCGGCGCTATGCTGCAGGGTCACCCGGATATGAAGGGCACCCCCGGCATCGATATGAGCTCCGGCTCTCTCGGTCAGGGCATTTCCGCTGCGGCAGGCATGGCGCTTGCCGGCAAGATTGATAACAAAGACTACCGTGTTTACTCTCTGCTCGGCGATGGCGAGATTGAAGAGGGTCAGGTTTGGGAAGCTGCTATGTTTGCATCCCACAACAACCTCGATAATCTCTGCCTGATTGTCGACTTCAACGGCCTGCAGATTGACGGCCCGGTCAGCGAAGTTGCCGGCCCGGAACCGATCGACAAGAAGTTCGAGGCTTTCGGCTTTGACGTACAGACCATCGACGGACACGATTTCGACGCCATCGAAGCGGCTTTTGCACGTGCAAAGACCGTTAAGGGCAAGCCGAGCGTCATCATTGCCAAGACCGTAAAGGGCAAGGGCGTTTCCTATATGGAAAATCAGGTCGGCTGGCACGGTACCGCGCCGAACAAGGAACAGTATGAGACCGCTATGCAGGAGCTCACCGCTGCACTGCATGAACTGGAGGGCTGCTGATATGGCTGAAATGGTTAAAAAGGCAACAAGAGAAAGCTTTGGCGAGACCGTTACCGCGCTCGCCGCTGAATACCCGGAGATCGTCGTTCTGGATGCAGACCTTGCTGCTGCCACCAAGACGGGCATCTTCAAAAAAGCATACCCGGAACGCTTCTTTGACTGCGGCATCGCAGAGTGCAACATGGTCGGCGTTGCTGCCGGTCTGGCCACCTGCGGTAAAATTCCGTTTGCGGCGTCCTTTGCCATGTTCTCCGCAGGCAGAGCGTTTGAGCAGGTCCGCAACTCCGTCGGTTATCCGAAGCTGAATGTCAAGATCGTCGGCTCCCACGCCGGCATCTCTGTCGGTGAAGACGGCGCTACACATCAGTGCTGCGAGGACATCGCGCTCATGCGCACCATCCCGGGCATGGTCATTCTGAACCCCTGCGATCATTACGAAATGCAGGCCGCGGTTCGCGCTGCTGTTGAGCACAAGGGCCCGTGCTATATCCGCCTCGGCCGTCTGGCTGTGGAAAGCATCAACAACAACGATGATTATAAGTTCGAGCTTGGCAAGGGCATCACGCTGCGCGAGGGCACGGACATCACCGTTGTTGCGACCGGTCTCATGGTACAGGAAGCCGTTAAGGCTGCCGATGCACTGAAAGAAGAAGGCATCAGCGTTGAAGTCATCAATATCCATACCATCAAGCCGCTCGATGAAGAGCTTGTTATTGCTTCCGCAAAGAAGACCGGCCGTGTCATCACGGTTGAAGAGCACAACATCATCGGCGGTCTCGGCGAAGCGGTCTCCACCGCACTTTCCGAGCATTGCCCGACGCCTGTCACGCGCATCGGTGTCAACGATGTGTACGGCCACTCCGGCCCGGCTGTGGATCTGCTGAAGGAATTCGGCCTTTCTGCAGAGCACATTGCAGAGGTCATCAGAGAAAAGCTCGCAAAGTAAGCTTTTCCGCAGGCTTCCGCTTTAAAACCGCATAAAAGGAATTTTGCTCCCTTTACAGGAACTGTGTGCATCCGCACGGTTTCCCGTAAAGGGAGCTTTTTTATATTCAAAGCCCCCGCAGTAATAGTAAAACGTCTTCGCTTGACGGACACAAAGAAAAAACAAAAATAAATGTCTGCTTTCACAAAGAATTCGACCGCTTTCTTTTTTCTCGCATTGTACAATAACGGTATCAGCACCGGTACAGATACATTTCATCTTGCTATACGGAGGTTTAGAATGTGTAAAAGCAAAATACCGCGCTTTTCGGCACATCTGCTGCATTTGGCCTTGTTCGGCAGATTTGTGTCAAAAAAGCGTGAAAATTTCGCGATAAATGAAAACTTTTCCGAATACAGGCGCAAAAAAGTATTGATTGCGGCAAATCATTTTTATATGCTGTACCGCTTTCGACGAGAGCTGATTGAAGATCTGCAATCCCGGTATGAGGTGGTCGTTGCAGCGCCGTTTCAAACCGGTGAAGAAGTGTTTGAAAGCATGGGCATACGCTGTACGGAAACGAAAATGCAGCGGCGGCGCGTGCAGGTGCTTTCTGAATTGCGTCTTTTACAAGCGTACAAACGTGTTCTTTGTCTGGAAAAGCCGGATCTTGTGCTTACATACGCCATTAAGCCGAATGTATACATGGGTTTTCTCTGCACGTGCTACCGCATTCCGTTTTACGCCACCGTACAGGGACTCGGCAGCGCTTTTCAGCGTCCGTGGCTCAGCTGCGCTGCCACATTCCTTTACAAGCTTTCGTTTCTGCGTGTACAGAACGTATTCTTTGAAAATCAGTCCAATGCGGTAGAATTTTGCCGCAGACACATCCTGCCACCCGAAAAAGAGGTCGTTCTGCATGGTGCGGGTGTAGACCTGAACCGCTATATCTACACGCCGTACACCGCTCACGATCCGCCGCGATTCCTGTTCGTCGGCCGTTTGATGCGCGAAAAGGGGGTAGAGGAGCTGTTTTGCGCCGTGCGCAGGCTGTGGACAGAGGGCTTTCACGTGCATTTGCAGCTACTCGGCTTTTTTGAGGAGCAGTACAGGCAGGAGGTAGACCGCCTGGTTGCCGGCGGCATGACAGAATTTTTTGGCTTTCAAAAAGAACCGCTGTCGTTTTACCAAAACTGCGACTGCGTAGTGCTGCCAAGCTACCATGAGGGCATGAGCAACGTGCTGCTGGAAGCTGCCGCCGTCTGCAGGCCCATCATCGCGTCCGATATTCCCGGGTGCAGGGAAGCCGTAGAGCACAGCAAAACCGGCCTTTTGTGCCGCGCAAAAGACGCGGACAGCCTATATGTTGCCATGCGCGCGTTTTTGGCGCTTTCCGCAGAGCAAAAAGCAGCCCTTGGGCAAAACGGCCGCCGCAAAATGGAGCGTGAATTCGATAAAGCGAGCGTTGTTGCAGAAACACTGCGCATCGTCACCGCCGAAAAAGCGGCACCGCAGCCCCGGCGCATCACGGCATAGGGGAGAACACATGTCCGGTTATATTTGGATGCTCCTTTGGCTTCTGATTTACACGGCGCTCTCCGCCGTGTTGGAAGTACAGCAAAGCGAAACTGTCTGCGGTGTGCAGACAGTGCGGTTCACGAAGCTCTGGGCAACGCTCGGCGTACTGCCGCTGCTCATCTTCTGTACGCTGCGCGGTGATATCGGCGATACCTATAACTACATGCACGCGTTTTCCGAAATGCCGAGCACATTCAGCGCACTGCCCGATTACATCCAGTCTTTACAGAAGGATCACGGCTTTTTCCTGCTTTCCGCACTCATCAAGCTTTTGTGCGGCGGGCAGGTGCGCGTTTGGTTTTGCATTCTCGCCGCGCTTCAGCTCTGGCCGCTCGTTAAAAACTATCGGCTTTATTCGGAAAGCTACTGCATCAGTCTGTTTTTGTTCATCGCTTCCACGGATTACATCTCCTGGATGATGAACGGCATGCGGCAATTTTTAGCGGCGGCGCTCGTGTTCGCCTGCTGTCCGCTTTTGCTGCGCAAGAGATACGGACAAGCCACGCTCATCATTCTACTTGCCGCCACACTGCATGCCTCGGCACTGTTCGCACTACCGTTTGTTTTTCTCACACGCGGAAAAGCATGGAACCGAAAAACGCTTTTGTTTCTTCTGCTCACTGTTTTGGTCGTGCTTTTTATCGACCGCTTCACAAACATTTTGGAGCTGCTTTTGCAGGAAACGCAGTACAAAAACGTTGTCAGCGATTGGAAAGGCTTTGAAGACAACGGTACAAACCTGCTGCGCGTACTGGTCTACGCTGTGCCGACATTGCTTTCTTTGATCGGTTTACGGTTTATCCGTGCAGAAAATGACCCACTCATCGACCTTTGCGTCAACATGTCCATTGTATCAACCGGCATTTACATCCTCTCAGCGTTCACAAGCGGCATTTTCGTCGGGCGGCTGCCCATATACTTTTCACTTTATAACTACATTTTGCTGCCATGGGAGCTGCACCACATGTTTTCAAAACGCTCCGTGCGCATTTTAACCGTGATGATGCTCATTTTTTATCTGTTTTTCTATTTCTACGGGCTGAAGACCTTCGGCCTTTTATAAAGGAGGGATCCGTTATGCTTCGTGTTTTGCAGGCTGTCACCTGCATGGACCGCGGCGGACTGGAAACGATGCTGATGAATTACTACCGTCACATAGACCGCACACGCGTGCAGTTCGATTTTCTGACGCACCGCGCACGGGAAGGCGCGTACGATAAAGAGATTTACTCTCTCGGCGGCAAAGTTTTCACCGTGCCGCGGCAAAACCCGTTCAGCCCCGCATACCGCCATGCACTGCACAAATTTTTCTCCGCCCACCCAGCGTATACTGTTGTGCACGCCCATCTTGATTGTCTTTCCGGCGTTGTACTCGGTTGCGCTAAGCAGCACGGCGTGCCTGTACGTATTGCTCACGCACACACCACAAATCAGATGCGCGACTTCAAGTATCCAATAAAAGATCTGTATAAGCGCATCATTCCGCGTACCGCGACCGATCTGCTTGCCTGCGGAGAAGATGCCGGGCGCTGGATGTTCGGCAGTGCGCCGTTTTTGGTGCTGCCGGTCGCCATCGATACAGAAAAATTCCGCTTTGATAAAAATATGCGCGAAGACATGCGGCGCACACTCGGTATCACAAAAGAAGAACTTCTCATCGGGCATGTGGGGCAGTTTCGCAAAGAGAAAAACCAAGCTTTCCTCTTGGATGTCCTGCACAGCCTGCGCGCATGCGGTACAAAATCGAAGCTGCTGTTTGTTGGCGACGGTGAAAAGCGGGCAGCCGTACAAAACCGCGCCGCCGCACTCGGTCTTACCCCGTATGTGCTGTTTTTAGGCGTGCGGGAAGATGTTCCGGCACTTTTGCATGCAATGGATGTATTTTGTATGCCGTCTCTGTACGAAGGCATGCCGCTCGCCGTTTTGGAAGCGCAGGCCGCAGGGCTACCGTGCCTTGTCTCCAACGGCGTACCGAAGGATTGTCTTCAAACGCCGCGTGCACGGCAGCTTCCGCTTTCCGCACCGCCTTCTAAGTGGGCGGAGGTTATTTTGGCGGAAAGTAAGGTGCTCAGCGCCGCGCCGCCCGTACTACAAAGCTTTGATATTCGTGAAAACGCACGTATGCTCACTGCGTATTATCTGCAAAAAGATACCCAAAGAAGGAGGGAAACCGCACATGGTTCTGCTGACCGTGTTTACGCCGACGTATAACCGCGCACACACGCTGCCGGAAGCATATTGCTCATTAAAAGCGCAAACATCTAAAAACTTTCTGTGGCTCATCGTAGATGACGGTTCCACCGACCGCACCGCCGCGTTGGTCTCCGCCTGGATGCAGGCGGAGAAAGCATTTGCCATCCGTTACCTATACCGTCCAAACGGCGGCATGCACGCTGCGCACAACACCGCTTATGCGCACATCGAGACCGAGCTGAACCTTTGCCTTGATTCCGACGACCGTTTGGCAAAGGATGCCGTAGAGCAAATTGAAAAGCGCTGGGCACAGATAAAAAGCAAGAATTACGCCGGGCTCATCGGGCTTGATGACGACGGAAACGGCAAGCTTATTGGCACCGGCTTTCCGCCGGGCCTCACCGAAACGACGCTCAGCGATTACTATGCGGGCGGCGGCAAAGGCGACAAAAAGCTCGTGTACCGTACCGACATTATCCGAAAATACCCGCCGTACCCGGAGTTTCCAGATGAAAAATACGTGGCGCTCGCCGCAAAATACCGGCTGATCGACCGCGATTACAAACTCGCCGTTTTAAATCGCGTGCTGTGCCACGTGACGTATTTAGAAGACGGTTCCTCGCACACCATGTGGAAGCAATACGCAAAAAACCCGCGTGGCTTTCTATATTGGCGGCAGCTTTGCCTTACGTACCCGGCTGCTGCAACGCGCACGGTACTCGACAGCATCCATTACGATGCCGCGTGTTTTCTCGCGAAAGAGCCCGCACTGATGCTCCGCTCACCGAAAAAAGTGCTTACAATGCTGTGCACACCGCTTGGCGCAGGACTTTCCGTTTTGATCCGCCTGATGGCCGCGCGCACCGAACGCAAAGTGCAAAAGGAGGCTGTATGATCCCGAAAATCATCCATTACTGCTGGTTTGGTCGCGCACCACTGCCGGACAAAGCCAAAAAGTGCATAGAGAGTTGGCGCAAGCACTGCCCGGACTATACGATTTTGGAATGGAACGAAGATAACTTCGACATTCACCAAAACGGTTACACCGAAATGTGCTGTAAAGAGAAAAAATACGCGTTTCTCGCCGATTACGCCCGCTTGCAGATCATCGAAAACGAGGGCGGCTTTTACTTTGACGTAGATGTCGAGCTCGTGCGCAGTTTGGACCCACTTTGCAGCGAGCACGCGTTTTTTGCCTTTGAGACCGACCGTATGATTGCGACCGGCCTCGGCTTCGGCGCAGAAAAACACCATCCGCTCGTGCACTTCATGCTGGAGCAATATGCACCCCTGCTCGACGGCAAGCACGTCGTCATCGGCTGCCCGCAGCTCAATACACAGGCGCTTTTAAAATGCGGCTTAAAGCCAAACGGCAAGCGACAAACCGTGCAAGGCGCAGCCGTCTTTCCCAAGGCGTATTTTAACCCCTACGAGGATGCCACGGGGCGGCTTTATATCACAGGCTGCACCTACACCGTGCACTGGTACGCCAAAAGCTGGATGAACCGCCGTACCGTACTGCGCAGCAAGCTCACGCGCCCGCTGCATCGCCTGCTCGCCGACCATCCGCGTATCAAAGAAAAAGTGAAAGGCGGCGTTTAAAACGGAACCGAAAAAACTGCTTTTTATTTTGCCGTCTTTGGAGATTGGCGGGGCAGAGCGCAGCCTTATCGGACTGTTGGAAGCGCTCGAAAACAAAAGCGTGCAGGTCTCCGTTTTTCTGTACCGCCGCGAAGGAGAATTCATAAAAGACCTGCCGCAATATGTGCGTCTTCTGCCGGAAATCCCTGCATACCACGCCTATACAGAGCCGATCCTGTCGCTTGTAAAACATGGCAGACTGCGATTTGCAGCCGCACGATTACTCGCAAAGCTCGCGTTTTTTTTGTACGGTACTTTCATGCGAAAACCCACCGGCACGTGGACGCACTTGCAGTATATCTCCGCATTTTTGCAGCCGTTTTTGCCGAATATCCCGGGCGAGTATGATCTTGCCGCGCAGTACCTCGGCGTCGCCGATACGCTTGTGCACAAGGTAAACGCCAAGTACAAAGCCGCGTGGAACCACACGGATTACGCCACACAACACCCAAATCCAAAGCTCGACCGCCGTGTGTATACGAACGCAGACTATGTCGTCAGTGTTTCCGAAAGCTGCACGGAAGCCTTTCGGCGCATGTATCCTGCGTTTTCACAAAAAGCCGTCACGGTCGAAAACTGCCTTGCGCGCGAGCTCATCGAGCGCAAATCGCTGCTGCCGGCTGCCGGCATGTATCGCGAAGCGGGCGAGACCGTGCTGCTTTCCGTCGGTCGGTTTTGTGAAGCGAAAAACTTTGAAGCCATTCCGAAAATCTGCACAGTGCTTTTAAAGCGCGGCCTTTCCGTTAAGTGGTACATTTTAGGCTACGGCGACCGGGAAACCCAAATTCGCGAAGCCATTCAAGCTGTACATATGGAAGATTTCGTCGTGCTGCTCGGCAAAAAGGAGAACCCGTACCCCTACATACGTATGTGCGACATTTACGTGCAGCCGTCCGTTTATGAGGGCAAATGCGTCGCCGTGCGGGAGGCGCAGCTGCTCGGGAAGCCCGTCATCATCACGGATTTTTCCACCGCGCACAACCAGCTGCGAGACGGCACAGACGGCATGATCGCGCCGCTTGATTTTGACAGTTTTACAGATGCTCTCGCCGCGCTGATCCAAGACAACGAAAAACAAGAAGCACTCAAAGCCGCCTGTCGCAGCACCGATTTCACACAGTATAAAGAAGCGGAGAAAATCCTGAGATTTGCAGAAGGAAGGGAAAGTTATGCCGAAGATCAGCGTCATTGTGCCGATCTACAACGCCGAAAAATATCTCGAGCGGTGCGTTAAAAGCCTCATCGCACAGACCTTTCACGACATTGAAATCTTACTTATCGATGACGGCTCTACCGATGCAAGCTCCATACTGTGCGCGCGGCTCAAAAAAGAGGACAGCCGCATACGCATTTTGCATAAGCCAAACGGCGGCCTCAGCAGTGCGCGAAACGCGGGTCTGCTTGCGGCAAGCGGGGCATTCATCGGCTTTGTCGATGCCGATGACACCGTATCGCCGACATTTTTTGAAACGCTTTTGCAGAAGATTGAGCAGTATCACTGTGATTTTGCTTTCTGCGACCTCATACGCATAGAATCCGGCAAGCCGCCCACGCTGCGCTCTGCATCGCTCCACGGCGGGTATTACGACAAACGCAAAATCAAACGCTGCGTATTTCCGCAGCTCATCATGCGCGATGATCTCGAATACGGCCCGCTTTTATCCGTGTGTGTTTGTTTATACCGTACATCGTTTTTAAAAGAACACGACCTGCGGTTCGACGAAACCGTGCGATATTCCGAAGATAATCTATTCAGCGCGTGTGCAGGATACCGCGCCGCTTCGTTCTTTTATCTTAAGGGCCAAGGACTTTACGAGTACCACCGCAACCCCGGCAGCATCACCACAACGCACAAAGCAGATGCGTGGGAAAGCTACAAACGTATGCATCAAAAGCTGTGCGCACTGTTTCAAAGCTGCCCGGAATACGATTTTAGCCGTCAACTCGACCTACACATCATTCATTATGCCTGCGCCGCACTCGGCGGAGTCTGTGCTTTGCCAAAGGTCGAACAAAAATCGAAAATCGACCGCATTTTAAACGACGAAGCGCTGAAACGTGCGCTGCAAAACCGACCCGTGCGACATATCCCGTTTAAACTTGCCATACAGCTTTTGTGTATGCAATACCGCTGCACGCCGCTTATGTGCCTGTGGCTGCAAAGGAGAGAGCACTATGCCTGAAGTCAGCATCATTCTGCCCGTCTATAATGAGGAAAGGCATCTGCAAAAAACGCTTTCCACGCTGTGTACCCAAACGTTTCGCGATTTTGAGCTGCTTGCCGTAGATGATGGCTCCACCGATGAAAGCCGCCGCATTTTAGAACGCTTTGCAGCCGCAGACGCGCGTATCACGGTACTCGCGCAGCACCATGGCGGCGTTTCCCGCGCACGTAACCTCGCTTTAGAAACCGCTACCGGAAAGTGGGTGTGGTTTGTAGACAGCGACGACCTGCCGTTTTCGAACTACCTCGAAAAAGCATTGCATGAGCCGCAGTCAAACGACGCAGACATTCTCATGGGCAGCTACCTAAAAATGGATTTAAACGGTGAGATTACCCGCGTAACACTACCAAAATACGGTCTCATAGATTCCGAAACGCTTCCTGTTTGCTTCATGCAAGCACAGTACGAAACCGGGTATTTCGGCTATCTTTGGAACAAGCTTCTGCGTCGCGAGAAAATTCTTTCCGTCAACGCTGTATTTGATGAATCCATGACGCTTGCTGAGGATCTGCAATTTTTAGTACAGCTTTACCGCGCAAACAGCCGCGTACTCCTCACGCCACACTGTGCCATGCAATACGCCGCGCACCCACTGCGCCGGGAAGCAGACCACTTTAAGCAGCTCCTTTTGCAAAAAGAGATTGCACACTGGGTCATCACAGAGCAAAAGCACACGGAATTTAAGCCGTTTTTTCGCAAAAAACTCAGTGCATACACGGCATTCTCCGTTCTTTACGCGCCGGATATCGGACTTGATCCCATCACGAAAGCCAAAGAGATCATGAAAGATGAAGCGCTTTGCGCACTGCTTTCCGAAGCGGAGCTTCACGGCGTTTTTCGATGCATCGTGCACTGCTTAAAGCAGCAAAATCTGCCCGCATTGCAACTGCATCTTGCCGCATACCGCGCCGCAAAACACGCAAAATCGATTTTGAAAGGGGAGAATACGCGTGCGTTACATTCTGCATGACCACATCGGCAGCGCAAACCACGGGTGCGAAGCGCTTGTGCGCACCGTTTCTAAGCTTTTAGGCCCCGGCCGCACGGTGCTGCTTTCCGAAGCGCCGGAGGAAGATGCCAGATACGGCGTAGCGCGCCCGCTCGTTGTGCAGGATGTGCGCCCCGCGCGAAGCGATGTGATCCGCAAAAGCTCGCCCGCATTTTGGAGCGCCTATCTGCGCTTAAAGCTTTTAAACGATTACACACCGCTCGATGTCTTGCCGTACCGTGCCGCGCTGCAAACGCTCACGCGCGACGATATTCTCGTCTCTATCGGCGGCGATGTGTACTGCTACGAAGATATGCAAAAGCACATTCGGCTGCATAACCTCGCACGGCGCTATGCAGGCGGCAGCATACTGCTCGGCTGTTCGATTGAACCGAAGCTTCTTCGCAGTAAGGCTCTGCTACGTGACCTCACCGCGTTTGACCGCATCACAGCGCGCGAGACACAAACGCTGCACGCGCTGCAAAGCGCCGGGCTGCGAAACGTCTCCTTTTGCCCGGATTCCGCTTTCTTGCTGGAGCCGCGCGGTGCGGAGATTCCGGAAGTGTTTCAGCCGCACAACACCGTCGGCATCAATGTAAGCCCGCTTTTACTGCGCCGTGCACGAAACGCAAAGCTTATTTTGGGTAACCTCATCGCGCTGATTGGCACAATCCTGCGCACAACAGACAGTGCCGTGGCGCTCATCCCGCACGCCGTGCAAAACGGCAATGATGACCGCGATCCGCTTAAAGAATTATACGCTGCCTTTCAAGACAGCGGCCGCGTATGCCTCATCAAAGACCAAAGCGCGTCGCAGCTTAAATCGATTATTGCGCTGTGCTCGTCGTTCATCGGCGCGCGCACACATGCCGTCATCGCGGCGTATTCTTCCGGCGTACCCACGCTCGCACTCGGGTATTCTGTAAAAGCCAAAGGCCTTGCAGAAGACATTTTCGGTGTCGATACGCCCTATGTGCTGCCCATTGAAAACATTGCGAATGAAACTGCCGTCACGTGCAGGTGGATACGCCTACGCATCCACGCGCCGGAGATTACCGAAACGCTGCGTGCCAAAACGGCCGCATATGAAGACGCTTTAAAAGCGTTTCGCCGCACTTTGCAGGAGGGAAAAGATGGAAAAACCGCTCGTAACGCTGCTTCTGCCGTGCTATAACTGTGAAAAAACACTTGACCGCTTCATGCGCTCCGTAATAAGCGAATCTTACCGCCCGTTGGAGCTCATCTGCATTGATGACGGTTCGACAGACGATACGGCAAAGCTGCTGAAAAACTTCGAGACGATTTTAAAAGAAAGCGGCGTGCAGTATACTGTGTTGACGCAGGAAAACATAGGGCTTGGCGGTGCGATACAAACAGGGCTGCTCCACGCGCACGGTGATTTTCTCTGCTGGGCAGATCCAGATGATTTTTTATTACCGGGCTCTGTTGAAAAACGCGCTACGTATCTGCTGCAGCACCCGGCGTGCGGCGCGGTGAGCAGTGACGCCTTCGTTTTTGACGAGAGCGACCTCAAAATGCCGCTCTACCGCGAGGCTGCACGGTTTTCGCACCGTTTTGAACTCATGCAGTTTTGGTATCTTCTGCGCGGCGAAGGCATGGTGTGCGCCGGCTGCCACATGATCCGCATGCGCTGTTTTGATGAAGCCGTGCCGAACCGCATGATCTACCCCGCGCGGCGCGGGCAGAATTATCAGCTCATGCTGCCGGTGTGTTACAAATTTCCACACGCTTTTTTAGACGAATCGCTTTACGGCTATGTAAAATATCAAAACAGCATGTCTGCGGGAGATGTGACCGAAACCGACAAGCTGCGCCGCATCGCAGAGCACGAGACGATCTTGCTTCAAACCGCTAAGCAGATCAAAATGCCGGAAGCCGAGTACCAAAAGTGCTTAGACGAGATCGAAAAGCGATACGCCTTGCAGCGCTTTTACACGGCAATCGATTTTCGGAACAAAGTGCTCTTGCAGGAACAATATGCCATTTTGAAAAAGTACGGTGCCGTCACGCGCGATATTAAAAAGCTCTATCGACGAAACCGCACTGTGCTGCACAAGCTGTGCTTTAAGTTTTATGAAGGAGGGAAGAGCTATGTGCAAAATTTCGGTGATCGTGCCCGTTTATAACGCGGAAGACACCCTCGAAACGGCACTTAGCAGCGTTTTCATGCAGACGCTCACAGATATAGAAATTCTCTGCATCAACGACGGCTCCACAGACCATTCCGCAGATATTCTAACGAGCGCCCAGCGCAGAGACGGCCGCGTGCGGTGCCTTACGCAGGAAAACGCCGGCGCAGGCATGGCGCGCAATAAGGGCATAGCGGAGGCAAAAGGGGAGTACATTGCATTTCTCGATGCCGATGATCTCTATCCGGGCCCGTATGCGCTCGAAACGCTTTTGGCTGCCGCCGAAAAAAGCGGTGCCATGGTCTGCGGCGGTTCTATTGAAAAAGCCAAGGGGAACGATGTGCACCCCATGTTTGTTTTCACGGAGGAGGGCTTTCATAACGCCTGCGATGAGCCGCTCGACCGTTTTTTCGCCCGCTTTATTTATAATCGCAATTTTTTGCTTGAAAACAAGCTGCAATTTCCGCCGCTGCGCGTCTATGAAGATCCCATTTTTCTTCTCTGCACGCTTTTAAAAGCCAAAGAATACTACGCCGTTCCCGACGTGGTTTACCGCTACAACGGCACGCATTCCAATAAACGTATCACGCTCGCCTGCACCAAGGATTATCTGCGCGGGCTCATCGCTGAGCTGAAGCTCTCAAAGAAAAAAGACTTGCCGGAAATTCACACGCTGTGCTGCGACCGCCTGATGCGTGAGGCGGATTTTTACGCCCAGCGCTTTTTGAAAACGGAAGACCCGGAGCTGCTCGCACTATTACTCGAGGCAAACGCCGCCGTTTCGCCGCAGCTGCTCAAGGACCTGCCGGAGGACGGCAGCGTCATCTTGCCCGCTTTGCGCACCATCTGGCACGCGGGCTGCCGCTATCTGCGCTGGCGGGATCAGCGTATCATCCGCACGCTATGCGACGTGTTTGTAAAGTAGCCATGCGTGCCAAAAGGAGCTTTTTCAATGCCTTTTCCGGGCTTTTCAGCCAGTTTGTTTCCGTCGCACTCGGCGTTATCATTCCGCGGCTCGTGCTCGTACAGCTCGGTTCCGAAGCCAACGGCCTGCTCTCCGCTACACAACAGGCGCTCGTGTATCTTGACCTGCTTGAAAGCGGTATCGGCACGGCAGCGCTGCAGGCACTTTATAAACCCGCCGCCGAACAGGACAGAGCCGCCGTCAGCGGTATCTTCAATGCGATTCGCCGGGAATATGCCAAAGTCGGCATCGCTTACGCCGCACTCGTTTGCGGGCTTTCCGTGCTGTTTCCGTTTTTCATCAAAACCGAGCTGCCGTTTTTTACCGTATTGCTCACGGTTTTGCTCGGCGGCATGGGACAAGCCGTGCGCTTTCTGTTTCAGGCAAAATACCGCGTGCTTTTGCAGGCAGAGGGCAGAGGATACGTGCTCATCAACGCCAACCTGCTTTTAACTGTTTCCATCAGCATCGGCAAAATCATACTGCTAATTTGCGGACTTTCGCTCATCGCCGTACAGCTGCTCTGCTTTTTGTGCGGCTTACTGCAAACCACACTGCTCACACTCTACGCCAAAAAACAGTATAGCTGGCTTGACCGCGCCGTGCCGCCCGACACAACCGCCACCGCACAGCACCGTGCCGTGCTCGTACACCAGATCTCCGGGCTCATCTTTCAAAACACCGATGTTTTACTGCTCTCTGTCATCTGCGGACTAAAAACAACGAGCGTCTACTCCATGTACGTGATGCTTTTCGGCATGGTCGGCACGGCGGTCTCCGCCATAAACGGCAGCGTGTCGTTCGTCCTAGGGCAAACCTATCACACCGACCGCGCGCATTTTTTGCGGCTTTACCGCGCATTTGAAACATACAATATGGCGCTCACATTTGCGCTGTATCTCACGGCTGATGTGTTCATTCTGCCGTTTTTGAAGCTCTACACCGCCGGTGTGACGGATATTTCGTATCTCGATCCCGTTTTGCCGCATCTTTTTGTCTGCACGTATCTGCTTTCAAACGGACGTGCAGCCGCGCAGCGCGTCATCGAATACGCCGGACATTTTCAAAAAACGCAGAACCGTTCCGTCATCGAATCCGTCATCAATCTTCTCATATCGCTTTTGCTTGTGGTGCCGCTTGGCATGTACGGCGTGCTCATCGGGACGATTGCAGCGCTTTTATATCGCACGAACGATATGATTTTCTACGCGTCCCACAAGCTGTTGCATGCACCTGCACGGCGTACTTACCGAAAATTCCTGTGCAGCGGAGCGTTGTTTGTTTTGCTGTGGTTTTCCGCAAAAGCTTTGCCGCTTCCACTCAACTCATATCCCGCGCTGCTCCTATCAGCCGCCGTATTTTGCATATTCAGCCTTTTGCTGTTTACCGTGCTCGGCTCTGCGCTGGATTGTGATGCCCGCCGCGTTCTTTTCGCCGTTTGGTGCAGAGCAGCAGCGATCATTCTTCAAAAAGAACAATATATTCGCCGCAAAATAGGGGAGAAGCATATTTTCACACACCGTTCCGCGTTATGAATCTCTGACGAAATTGTCTGCTAATTTCGCTATAAATCAACCATTAAATTCGGCAAAATACCAAAATTTAATTATCTTCTTTGTATTTAATTGACCTCTTTCGCCTTTTTTGATATACTGTTAAGCGTTAAATCTTTTGGAGAATATTCGGAAACAATAAAACACAAGTGATTTTGTAAGGCTATATGCTTGCAAAATCACCAAATTTCGAGTATATCTCAGGGCGAGGAGGATATTCTTTATTATGGCAGGAAAGCTCTCTGCATTTTTCGGAGCGCAGGATATGACGGTGGGCAACCCGGCGACAAATCTCATTCGGTTTTCCACACCGCTTCTTATCGGCAACTTGGCGCAGCAGCTGTACAGCACGGTGGACTCCATCGTGGTCGGCAATTATGTGGGTGACAGCGCGTTGGCCGCCATCGGTGCCAGCGGCCCGATCATCAACCTGCTGCTCGTACTGTTCATGGGCGTATCGGTCGGTGCCAGCATCATGGCGTCGCAGTGTTTCGGTGCAAAAGACAAAAAGCGACTTTCGCATTCTGCAGGTACGGCAATCACGGCAACCTTTGTGGTTTCCATCTTCATCATGGTCGTGGGCCCGCTCATTACACATCCAATCATGTCTGCACTGCAAACACCGCAGGATATTTACACCATGTCGTGTGATTATCTCATCATCATTCTCCTCGGTATTCTCGGCAGCGCATATTACAACATTATTTCCGGCATTCTGCGCGGCCTCGGCGATTCCGTCATGCCGCTCATTTTTCTGCTCGTGGCATGCGGCATGAACATTGGTCTGGATATCTGGTTTGTCGCGGGCTTTAAAATGGGCGTTGCGGGCGCTGCGTGGGCAACCATCATCTCGCAGGCAGTCTCCGGCATCCTGTGTCTTGTGCGTCTGCTCTTAATGCGTGACGTGTTGCACATCACGTGGCGCACCCTGTGGCCGACAAAAGCACTTTTGTTCCAGCTCATCCGTTTGGGTCTGCCCAGCGGTCTCACACAGGCGGTGTTCTCGCTCGCCATGCTGGTCGTGCAGTCCCTTACAAACAGCTTCGGTACCACGATCATCGCGGTTTCCACCGTTGTTATGCGCGTGGACGGCTTTGCCATGATGCCGAACTTCACCTTCGGCACGGCAACGACGACCTTCACCGGCCAGAACATCGGCGCAGGTCGTTTGGATCGCGTGGAAAAGGGCACAAAGGACGGCTTAAAGCTCGGCCTTTCCGTTTCCGTGGTACTTGTTGCGCTGATTCTGTTCTTCGGCCGTTATCTCATGGAAATGTTTACGAGTACGCCGGAAGTCATTGATACCGGCATGCACATGATGCGCATTCTCGCCATCGGTTACGTTGCAATGGCCGTCACGCAGATCCTTTCCGGCGTTATGCGCGGCGCGGGCGATACGATGACCCCAATGTGGATCTCCCTCATCACGACCGTCGTCATCCGTGTGCCGATCGCATACGGCCTCGCAGCACTGATGCACTCTGCAGATGCGCTGTTCATCTCCTTGCTCACAAGCTGGGTCATGGGTGCCGTGCTTACCTCCATCGCGTTCCGCATGGGCCGTTGGAAGAAGAAGTCCATCATCAACGACGATGTGCCCGAACCGGCAGATGTGCAGGTTTAAGCCCTATTTCGTACAGAAAAACGGGTCAGCTTCTTTGTGTGCAGACCCGTTTTTTCTTTGATAGAACATAAAAGCACCGCGCAGAGAACCGTAAAGCTCTTTGCGCGGTGCTGTTTTTATGCGATTTTTAATTATTCGCACAGCTCAAAAATCGCTTCGATCTCGATGGGCAGATTGCCGTCTGCCTCCAAAATTTCTGTATCTTCCGGCACTTCCAAATTTTGCCCAACTTCCGCAATGCGGTCGTTTCTTACCAAAATATCGCTTAAAACGGCTTTTGGCCCGTGCCGTCATAAATCTGCGCATGACGAAACAAAATCATAACGCATACCTCCCAATCGTAGGAAATCAGCATAATTTTACAGCTGCATGCAGAACTTATCAAGGCTTGACAGGGCAATTTTACCAGCGTATACTGAATATAATAAAAAAATTGAGGAGGACTGCACAAATGCAGACTGAGCTCTATACGATACAAGGCGTAGAGAACATTTTAACGCCCGCTTTGATCTACTATAAAGACGAAATTTTCGAAAATACCCGCAAAACGATCGAAATCGCCGGCGGGGCAAAGCGGCTGTGGCCGCACGTGAAGTCGCACAAAATGAAAAAGATGATCGAAATGCAGATGGCTATGGGCATTCATCGCTTCAAATGCGCGACTTTGGCGGAAGTCAAAATGGTTGCCGAATGCGGGGCAGAGCACATTTTGCTCGCCTACCCGCTTGTCGGGCCGAACATCAAAGCGTTTATCTCGCTCGTAAAAGAATTCCCCAAAACGCATTTCTACGCGCTGGAAGATGATTTAAGTTGCCTGCATGCGCTTCAAGCCGAAGCCGAAAAGCAAAATGCTGTGCTCGGCTGGTTTGCGGATGTCAACATGGGTATGAACCGTACCGGCGTGGAAACGGCGCATCTTTACGAATTCATCAAAGCAGCACTCGAAAATCCGTCCGAAAATGTTCCATTCAGCGGCCTGCATTGCTATGACGGCCACGTGCACACCACCGACCTCATGGATCGCGAAGCCGAGGTGACGGACATGGTGGAAAGCATTGCCGATGTGCTCGATGCACTCAGCGAAGACGGCATTGAGGTGCCGATGATCATCGCGGGCGGCAGTCCGTCGTTCCCATGTCACGCCGCAAACCCGGATATCTTTTTGTCGCCCGGCACCGTTTTTTTGTGGGACAGCAGCTACAAAGAAAATTATCCTGACCTGCCGTATATCCCCGCCGCAGCTGTTTGCACGCGTGTCATCAGTCACCCGGCGCCCGGCGTGTTCACATTTGACCTCGGCTGCAAAGGCATCGCAAGCGACCCGCCCGGTGTGCGCGGCAAAGTTGTCGGCCTTGAAAACGCCGAGCCGATGTTTCAAAGCGAAGAGCACTGGACATGGCGCATGAAGCCCGGCTTTGAAAACGAGCGTCCGAAGATCGGTGACGTTTTCTACGTGATCCCGACGCACATCTGCCCAACGACGGCGTTGTACAGCGAAGTACTCGTCGCGGAAAACCATGTCATCACAGAGCATTGGACGGTCGACGCGCGCCGATAAATATTTGTACGTACAACTCTTGACATTCGTACTCTCGTATGCTATATTGAACATACACACGGCGATGCTTATCGCCGATTTTAAGTGGAGGAATTTTTAAAATGGCAAAACTTTCCATTCATACTGACGAAAAGAAAAGCAAAATCAGCCGCAATATCTACGGCAATTTTTCCGAGCACCTCGGACGCTGCATTTATAACGGCATTTATGTTGGCGAAAACAGCGACATTCCAAACGTAAACGGCATGCGAACCGATATTGTGGAAGCGCTGAAAGCTATTAAGCTGCCGGTGCTACGCTGGCCGGGCGGCTGTTTTGCGGATGAATACCACTGGAAAGACGGCATCGGCCCCAAGGAGACACGCAAAAAGATGGTCAACACGCACTGGGGCGGTGTTGTGGAGGATAACACCTTCGGCACGCACGAATTCTTAGAGTTCTGCCGCCAGGTCGGCTGCGAGCCATACATCAACGGCAACGTAGGCTCCGGCACCGTGCAGGAAATGAGCGAGTGGATGGAGTACATGACGTTTGATGGCATTTCGCCCATGGCGGACCTGCGCGCCAAAAACGGTCATGCCGAGCCGTGGAAGGTGAAATACTTCGGTGTCGGCAATGAAAACTGGGGCTGCGGCGGCAATATGCGCCCGTCCTATTATGCCGACCTCTACCGCCGCTTCCAGACTTACGTCCGCGATTACGGCGATAACCACGTGTTCCGCATTGCCTGTGGCCCGGGCATCGCCGACGATTACAACTGGACAGAAGAGGTCATGCGCATTGCGGGCAACTACATGAACGGCCTCAGCCTGCACTATTACACCGTGCCGGGCACATTTGAGAAAAAAACAGCTGCAACAGGCTTTGATACCAACACGTATTACGAGACTATTCGCAAGGCACTGTACATGGACGAGCTTATCACGCGCCACACGGAGATTATGAGCCATTACGATCCCGAGCACAAAGTCGGCCTGGTCGTAGACGAGTGGGGTACATGGTACGATGTGGAACCGGGCACGAACCCGGGCTTCCTGTATCAGCAGAATACCATGCGCGACGCCATTGTCGCCGCTGTAACGCTGAACATTTTCAATGCACACAGTGACCGCGTCGTCATGGCAAACATCGCACAGCTTGTAAACGTTTTGCAGTCCGTCATCCTCACCGAGGGAGAAAAAATGGTGCTTACGCCGACATATCATGTATTCGATCTTTATAAGCACCATCACGATGCAACGCTTTTGAATAGCCACCTCGAAACGGAGGGGGTCTACGCCGGCGTACCGAACCTCACGGTTTCCGCCTCGGAAGACGAAAACGGCGTCGTGCATATCACGCTCGCGAACATTTCCGCCGACACCGCGTACCCGATCGACTGTACGCTGACCGGCAAGAAGTACAATACGGCATCTGCACGCATTTTGACAAACTCCATCGGCGCATACAACGACTTCGACCATCCCGAAGACGTCAAGATTACGGATTTCGACGCGCTGACGCTTGAAAACAACAACCTGCACTTTAATATTCCGGCGTGTGCCGTCATGGAAATCACGGTCTCCTGATGGAACGCATTCCCTGCAGGCGGTGTTTGCTGAAAGACCTCAGCGACACAGATTATTTTCACTCGATCTACGAATATATCGAAAACATTCCCCCGGAGCAGAAAGCCCCGGATGCACTTTACAAAGACCGTTTGCAAAAATGCACATCATGCGACCACTTAGTCAACGGCATGTGTGCGCTGTGCGGCTGCTTTGTAGAGGTACGGGCAGCAAAAGTGCGCCAACATTGCGCAAAAAACGCAGAAATCTGGTAAAAATCGGCTCTGATTTTTACTTGTCAATCCGGCAAAAAAGTGGTATACTGGCTCGAAGCCTGTATACCACTTTTTGTGTTTTCGGGCATCGCAATCCCGTCGTTTCGACGGGCTACCTCTATCTTGAAAGGATTTATTTATGCTGGATGTCTTTCTCGACGCACTCATCGATTCGTTAAAAACACTGCCGTTTCTGTTTGCCGCGTACTTTCTCATTGAGTATTTAGAGCACCGTGCAAGCAGCAAAATGGAACGCGGTCTGCAAAAGCTCGGCAAATTCGGCCCCATCGGCGGCGCGCTCCTCGGCGTTGTGCCGCAGTGCGGCTTCTCCGTGGCGGCAGCAAATTTCTACGCCGGACGCATCATCACAGTCGGCACACTGCTCGCCGTGTTCCTTTCCACAAGCGATGAAGCCCTGCCGATTCTGTTCTCACACCCGGAGCAGATGCAGTACATTTTGCCGATGCTGCTCATCAAAGTCGCCTCCGGCATCGTGTTCGGCTTTCTGGCCGACCTCATTTTACAGCGCTTTTTCCACCCTAAAAAAGAGAAGCCGTTTGAGGAGCTGTGCGCGGACTGCGACTGCGACCACCACAGCCTGTTGCACTCCGCCTTGCACCACACAATCAGCATTTTTCTCTTTATCCTCGTCGTAAACCTCGTGCTCGGCTATGCCATTTATTTTATCGGGGAAGACCGCATTTCCGGCTTACTTTTAAACGGCAGCGTCTTTCAGCCGTTCCTGACGGCGCTCATTGGACTCATTCCGAACTGTGCGGCATCCGTGATCTTAACGGAGCTGTTCACGCTGGGCAGCCTGCAATTCGGCTCCTGCGTAGCGGGCTTATGCGCCGGTGCGGGCGTGGGTCTTGTCGTGCTGTTCCGCACAAACCACCGCGTAAAAGAGAACCTTGCCATCGTCGGTACGCTGTACGCCTGCTCCGTCGTGACCGGCATGCTTGTAAATTTGATTTTCTAAACTTAAATATATGTAAAAACGACCGAAAGCCTTTGCACCGCGCTTTCGGTCGTTTTTGTTTACATGTATTTCTCGATGAATTCCGGCAGAGAGGGAATTGCCTTCTTTCAAGGTAAATTTTACAACACGGCACCCATGCAGTGCGTATCGGTGCAGCTCTCAATGCGCACAGAGCGGATCTCGCCTGCAAGGGACGTGCCGCTTGCCACTGCAACAGGTGTATAGTTCATGGAATAGCCCTCCCAAACGCCTTTTTGAATCTCGCGCTCGAAAAGCACTTCCTCCGTGCGACCGATTTGCGCTTTAAAAAACACCTGCTGCGTTGCGGTCGTCACGCGGATCATCTCGTGGCTGCGCGCTTCCTTTACGGCATTCGTCAGCTGATCGCCCATGTCATAGGCACGGGTGCCGGGGCGGCGGGAATAGGCAAACACGTGTACTTTCGCAAATGCGATCTCTTCTGCAAACGCCAAAGATTCCGCAAATTCTTCATCCGTTTCGCCCGCGAAGCCGACCATGATGTCCGTCGTGATGGCAGCGTTTTCAAACGCTGCGCGCAGGTTGCGCACGATGGTACGGTATTCGTCTGCGGTGTAGTGGCGGTTCATGCGCTTTAAAGTCGCATCGCAGCCGCTTTGCAAGGAGAGGTGGAACTGCGGGCACAGCTTTTTCTGCTTTGCCATGCGCCGGATCACGTCTTCCGAAAGCTGCTCCGGCTCCAAGGAGCCGAGGCGCACACGCTCAATACCCGGCGTAGCGCAGGCCGCTTCAATGGCGTCACACAGATGCAGACCGAACTCCTGTCCGTATGCCGAAAGGTTGATGCCCGTCAGCACCACTTCTTTGTAGCCGTTCGCGCCAAGCCCCGCAAGCTCCGCCTTGAGGTCTTCAAGCGGCTTCGAGCGCACACGGCCGCGGGCATAGGGAATGATACAGTATGAGCAAAAGCGGTTGCACCCGTCTTCAATCTTCACAAATGCACGCGTGCGGCCCGTAAAGTTCTCCACATTGAGATTCTCAAATTTTTCATCGTTCGTGTGCGGCGCAATGTCGATGATGCGCTGGCGTGCAGAAAGAAACGCCAGCAGATCCGGCACCAGACGCTTGCGGTTCGAGGTGCCGAGGATAATATCGGCTTCCTCCAGTCGCCTTGCGTCCTCCGGGAACGCCTGTGCCATGCAGCCCGTCAGCACCATAACGGCATCCGGGTTATCTTTTTTCGCGCGGCGAAAAATCTGCCGCACCTTGCGGTCACTTTCGGCCGTGACCGTGCAGGAGTTGAGGATTACGACGTCCGCCGTTTCCTTGTCCTCCGCTGCGGCAAAGCCGTGCTGCAAAAGGGAAGAGAGCATCGCTTCCGATTCATACTGGTTCACCTTGCAGCCGAGGGTGATGACCTTTGCTTTCATCATATATTTTAATTTCCTTTCGTCACACGTCGTTTTCTTCCAGCCAAAGCGTCAGCTCCGTCCAGTCGTTCATCAGGCTGTCCGCAAGCGCCTTTTGCTCAGTGATCTTATTCGTGATTTCCATCATTTTTTCGTAATCGCTCGCTGTCTCGGGGTTGGAGAGCTGCTCGTTCAGCGTGTCAATTTCCGCTTCCGCCGCTTCGATCTCGCGCTCGCATTTCGAAAGTGCGGCACGGCGCTTCCGAATTTCAGAGGCACGCTCTTTCTTTTGCTTATAGACTGTATTGGCTTTCGGCACAGCGTTTTCATTTTCCGCTTCGGCAGCGGCTTTTGCGGCTTCCTGCTTTTGACGGGCCTCAAGATATGCGTCGTAGTTGCCGAGGTACAGCGTTGTGCCGGAAGGGGTGAGATAGTAGATTTTATCCGCAAGCTTGTTGATAAGATAACGGTCATGCGAAACGACGAACAGCGTGCCATCATAGCCCAAAAGTGCGTTTTCAAGCGCCTCGCAGGAGCCGATATCGAGGTGGTTCGTCGGTTCGTCGAGGATCAAAAGGTTCGCTTTGGAAAGCATCAGCTTTAAAAGCAGCACGCGCGCACGCTCGCCGCCGGAAAGCCCTTTCACGGGCTTATACACGTCTTCGCCTTTAAAAAGGAACACCGCCAATGCGCTACGCACCTGCGTCTGCGTCATGTAAGGGTGCAGATCCCAGATCTCATCGATGACCGTCTTACTCTCATCTAAATTGCCTTGCGCCTGATCGTAGTAGCCGATGTCGATATTCGCGCCAAAGCGGAAATTGCCAAAGGTTTGCTTATAAATGTGCAACAGCACTTTCAGCAAAGACGTTTTTCCGCAGCCGTTCGGGCCGATGAGGAACACCTTTTCGCCGCGTTTGATATCGAGATTCACATTTTTAAAGAGCCTGTGGTCGCCGAATGAGAGGGCAAGCTCTTCCGCTTCCAGAACATCATTGCCGCCGCGCTGGCTCGCCTTAAACTGAAATTTGATGGTATCCGGATCATCCTCCGGCTTTTCAAGCGTTGCCTGCAAACGGTCAATGGACTTCTGCTTGCTCGCAATCGTCACATAGTTGCGCTCCTGATTGAACCGCTTCTGCTGCTCAATGATGCCCTCAATGCGCTTGATCTCGCGCTGGGTGTTAGCGTAGACGCGCTGCATCGCAAGGCGGTTTTCTTCTTTCAGCTGCAAATATTTCGTATAATTGCCCTTATATTCTGTCAAATGCGTGTTTTCAATCTCAAATGTGCGGTTCGTCACAGCATCAAGGAAATAACGGTCGTGCGAAATAACGATGTACGAGCCGTTGTAATTCTTCAGAAAATCCTCCAGCCATTCAACAGACGGAATATCAAGGTGGTTCGTCGGCTCGTCCAGCAACAGCAAATTCGATTCGCCGAGCAGCATTTTTGCGAGTTGAATTTTCGCTTTCTGTCCGCCGCTCAAAACACCGATAGGAGCATAGATCTGCTCCGGCGCAAAGCCGAGGCCGATGAGTGTGCTTTTTGCACGGTTGCGGCAGGTGAGGCCGCCGTCTGCGATGAAACGATCGTTTAGCTCCGCCTGCTTTTCGATAAGCTCGTTAAGGTTTTCTGGCATTTCCGAAATTTTCGTCGTGAGCACTTCTATCTCTGCTTCCATTTTGAGCAGCGGCGCGAACACCGTCATCACTTCGTCAAACGCCGGTTTTTCCATATCGCGGCAAACATGCTGCTCCATGTAGCCGATGGACGTTTCGCGCGCCGGGGTAAAGGTGCCTTCGTCCGCCGTATATTCTCCGTTCAATACCTTGAAAAGCATCGTCTTTCCGGAGCCGTTAATGCCCACAAGGCCAATACGGTCGCCTTTCTGCACTTCAAATGTAATATCCTGAATGATCACATCGGTGCCGAACATCTTTTTTATGTTGTTCACCGTAAGTATTGCCATAGTTGTTCTCCTCGGTTCATATTCCGTTTTATTATACCGAAAGATAGTCTTCAAATCAAGCAAAAACCAAGACAAAATCACGCCCTGCGGGCGAAAATCGCAGAGATTTGACGTTTCTTTCCGATTTTAAGGTCAAAATAGAAAAAAGTATACGGTTTCGCTTGATTTTTCCCCGAAAACTGTTGTATAATAACACTACTTTAAGAGACAGATTTGGTGTGTTAGAACTTTGGAGGGTTTTCCATGAAATGTCCCTATTGCGGATACAGTGAAAGTAAGGTCATCGATTCCAGGCCGACCGATGAGGGGGAGCGCATTCGCCGCCGCCGTGAGTGCTTAAACTGCGCAAAACGCTTTACGACCTATGAAGTCATTGAGACTGTGCCGGTGGTCGTTGTAAAAAAAGATAAATCCCGCGAGGCTTTTGACCGCAACAAGCTGTTGAACGGCCTTCTGCGCGCCTGCGAAAAACGCCCCGTACCGCTTGAAACACTGGTGCGCATCGTAGACGAGATTGAAACGCTCCTGCAAAACTCGCTCGACCGCGAAGTGCCGTCCACGCTCATCGGTACTTATGCCATGGATAAGCTCAAAAAGGTCGACGAAGTCGCCTATGTTCGCTTTGCTTCCGTTTACCGTGAATTCAAAGACATCAATACGTTCATGGACGAACTCAATAAAATCAAGGCCGAGCGCAACCGATAAATTCAGATTATGTAGCAGCAGTCCCAACGCGATATGGGGCTGCTGTTTTTTTGCTTTAAAACACATTTTCAAATGCGATGCGCTCTGTTTTTTGAATGTGCTCCGCTGTGTTTTTCACCATCTGGCATTCGGCGCGCGCTAAGGACACCTCCTCCTGCTCAATATAATAGGGCAGCACGGCAAAAATGTTTTCCAGCGGCTCCAAATGCTCGTGCGGCAGGAAAACGCACAGTTTATCGTGTATTTTTTCCCAGTCTGCCTGCAATTTTCGGCTTTCCTCCAAGGCTTTTTCCGCTTCACCGTCGGAAAGCAGCCGGTCGATATTTTCCGCGGACACAATCAGTATATTCGCAGATCTTGCCGTGTTGCAGTAACCAAAGATACACACCGCCACAGCAAATACCGCCAAAACGATTGAAAAGGCCATGCGCTTCATTTTTTCACTCCCTTTTTTAGGCTGCCGTCCCGCCGAATGAGCGTATAATGTCCGGCTGTGTTTACCGTTAGAATAAACACTTCGGAAAGCGGTACGGCTTCGCTTTTTAATATGCTGTGTATCCACTCTTCATTTTTGCCGCACAAGTGCATAGAGCCCACAGAAAGGTCTCCGTCGCTCACCACAACGACTTCAAGGCCCTCGTCTTTCACTTTCACGCCCATATCGCTCGGACGCAGGTAATCGACGGCGGCTTTTTTAACGACACTCAGCGTGCCGTTCGTCTCTACAATGGCATATGTCACATCCGAAAGCACAAAAACATCCTTTTGCCGCAGTTGCTCAAAAAGATCTTCTACGCTCATGCGCAGCTCCTGCATGTTTTCCTGAATGATACGCCCATCTTTGATGATGACGACCGGCTTGCCGCACACCAAACGGTGAAAGCGGCTGCTTTTAAGCATAAAAACCGAAACGAGCACCTCGAGCGCAATGAGCACCAAAATGGGAATGAGCCCGCTGAAAAGCGGCTGGCCGCTGTCCTGCATCGGGATCACCGCAAGGTCGGAGATGAGCAGCGTCACGACCAATTCACTCGTTTGCAGTTGGTTGATCTGCCGTTTGCCCATAACGCGAACAGCCAAAATAATCGTAAAATACAAGATGATCGTGCGCACAAACGAAATAAACATGGCGTTTTCCTTTCCGTATGTCTTCGTCGCTATTATGCGTCTTCGGGCGTATAAAATACGGCCTTTCTGTAAAATCTACATAGGAGAACCATGCGGAAAGGAAACTGCTAATGGAAAACTTATCTGAACACTTAAAGGAAAACGTAACATATATAAATGGATTATTTGAAAACGCCATGGATTATATCGAGCGCGAATTTATGGTCGGCACGGTACCGGCCGCGCTGCTCACCATGGACGGGCTCGTCAGCAAGCAGCACATTACTTTGAGCATTTTAAATCCGTTGATGCGCGCGAAAATTCCGACGGATAACGGCAAAGAAACGCTTTTGTTTATCGAAGAAAACGTTCTGTGCGCCGTAGAGCAAGCCGAGCTTTCCACCGTCAGTGAAGTGCTCGAACGTATGATGAACGGCTTTGCGGTGCTGCTGCTCGATAACTGTCCGACAGCGCTCGCGTTCGGCACGCAGGGCTTTGCTGCGCGCGGGGTAGATGAGCCCGATACGGAAGTTATGCAGCGCGGCTCCCGCGAAGGCTTTGTGGAAACCTACCAGACAAACATTTCGCTTTTACGACGCCGTCTCAAAACGACCGAGCTCAAATTTGAAAAGGTGACGGTTGGCGAAGAGAGCCAAACACCGGCTGCGCTGTGCTATTTAAAAAACATCGCTGACCCGAAGATCATTAACACACTCAAAAAGCGGCTTTCCGCATGTAATCTAAAAGACGTGCTCGCAGCAGGATATTTGGCGGGTTACTTGGAGCGTCCCGCGATTTTTGATCGCGTAGGTTTTACCGAGCGCCCCGATACCTTATGCGGCAAACTGCATGAGGGGCGCATCGGACTGCTTATAGACGGCACGCCCACAGCGCTTTACGTGCCGTATCTCTTCGTTGAAAACTTTCAGACCGCCGACGATTATGCAAACCGTCCGTTTTACGCCACGTTCACGCGCTGGCTGAAATACATCGCGTTTTTCCTCGCGATTTTTCTGCCGGGGCTGTATGTCGGCATCGCCGCACACGACCCGGAGCTGCTGCCGGAAACACTGCTCGTTACCATTGCACAGGCAGAGCGCAGTACGCCGTTTCCCGTCATGTTAGAAGCGATTTTGCTTTACTTTATGTATGAACTGATGCGCGAAGCCGGACTGCGCGTACCGAAACCGCTCGGCAGCTCTGTCGGCATCGTGGGCGGTCTTGTCATCGGCGAGACCGCCGTTTCCGCAGGGCTCGTCAGCGCACCGTCGCTCGTCGTCATCGCCGTCACGGTCATTACCGGGTACACGGTTCCGAAATTATACGAGCCCATGGCTGTACTGCGTCTTATTTTTATTTTGGTGGGCGGTATATGGGGTGTGTGGGGCGTGCTTGCAGGCTTTACGTTTTTATTATTCGAGCTTTGCGGCAAAACAAGCTTTTCCGTGCCGTTTTTGGCCCCGGTCGCACCATTTCGGCTTTCCGCCATGCGGGATGTGCTTGTACGCGCGGGATGGAAACGATTAGTGCGTCATAACGCCTCCGTACAACACATGCCCGGCGCGGGAAAGGGGGAAAAGCACCTGTGAAAACCAAGACCAGTGCTTTGCAGCTTTACCTTATGCTGTTTCTTTCACGTGTCATCGTCAGCATCACAATCAATGTGCAAACCGTCGGCGGCAGCAATTTGATTGAAAGTATTTTCTCTTCGCTCGGGCTGTTTTTGTACCTTACGGTGTTTTCTCTGCCGCTTTTCATGCTGTACAAAAGCCACCCGGAAGCATCACTTCTGCAAATTGCAGAGAATAACTTCGGCCGCGGTGTTTCTGTACCGATGTCCGCAATTTACGCGCTTTATTTTATAGTGATGAACATTTTCAGTCTTTCGCTTTTTCTGACGCTGCTCGTCAACACTACAGACCCCGTCGCTTCGCGTTTTTCCATCGTCCTTGTCGTGCTCGGCATCGCACTTTATGGTGCCATTCGCGGTATAGAAACCGTCTCGCGCGCCTCGGTATGCATTTTCACGCTGTTCATGCTCGGCATGGGGATGATTTTTCTCGCCGTCTCGCCGAACGTCACGCCGCATTATCTCATGCCGCTTTTCTATGACGGCATAGACCAAACCGTACAGGGGCTTCTCGTCTTCACAGCGCGCTGTTCTTCGCTTGCCGAGTTTGCCGTTTTGATGCCGTTTCTCACAAATACGGATACAAAAAGCGGTAAAAGCCACCGCGTGCTCGGCTTTGTCGTTTGGAACGGCGGCATCACCGTGTTTTTGGGTGTGCTTCTGTTTTTCATCGTCTCGTGTCTCGGCGAGTACGCCGCGCTGCAAGTTTTCCCCGCATACACGCTCGCTTCCATCGCGGAGATTGCCGGCATTCAGCGGCTGGACGCGCTTTTCATCGGCATCAGCATGATGGCGCTCATCGTGCGTATTGCCTGCGGATTATTCTGCATCGCCGTGTGCATGACCCCTATCCCGCCACGCCCGCGCGCGTGGCTGACGGCACTCATAGCCGCGCTGACAGCAGTTCTGTCCCTATGGCTCACAGACTCCGCCGCACGCGTCGGGGCCGTGTTCCGCACAGCGTATCTGCTGCCGTTTTCCGTTTTGACCGGCGCTATGCTGCCGAGTTTGCTTTGGTTTTTCGACTGCATCAAAAAGAAGAGGAGACGCGCCGCATGAAAAAAGCACTCACATCCGTTTTACTTTCGCTCATTTTGACGCTCACTGCTTCGGGCTGCGCGCCGGAGCTTTACGAGCGCTTGCTCATCAGCGCAATCGGCGTAGACCGCACGGCAACCGGCTGCCGCGTGACGGTGCTCGCTTCCGAAACGACGGAAGACGGAGGGCAGAGCACCTTTTCCGGTGAGGGCGATACCGTCCCCGAAGCGCTCAGTCAAATCGCGCTCGAAAGCGGCCGCACGCCGCTGTATTCGCACAACGCCGCCATCCTTTTCGGTATGCAATGCGCAGAAAGCGGTATCGCCGAACAACTGGATTTCTTTATCCGCCACTACGATTCCCGCCCGACCGCCAAAGTTTTCCTCGCAGAAGATACCGCCGAAAGCGTCCTGTTACAGACGGATCTCACCGCCGAACGCTTCATGCAGCTTTCAAACGGCGCAAAATACAGCGGGGTCGCGGCAGACGTGAATTTGCTGCAGCTTGTAAACGGGCTTTATGGCGTAAACACCACTGCCACGCTGCCCGTTCTGCGCGCCGATGATTTGCCTACGCCCGTCGGCACAGCCGTCCTGCAAAGCAACCGCCTGTGCGCCGTGCTCACGCCGGCGGAAACACAGGGGCTTAGTGCCTTGCAGGGTACACTTTCTGGTGGCGAATTCACCGTAAAAGACGAAGCTTTCGGTATGGTATCGCTTAAAGTCCGCAGCACAAACAGCAACATTATCTTCACAGGTACAGCAGAACAGCCCAAGTTTACCGCCAAAATTCATGTTATCGCCGAAGTTTCTGCCGTCACAAATACCGCAAAGCACGTAGGGAATGAAGCCTTTCCGCGCTTTGAGACTGCCCTCGTCAACTGCATTGAGGGACGCCTCGCCGCTTATCTCAAAAACGCAAACGGAGCCGATGCCGCAGGTCTCAGCGAAGTCATTTTCCGCACCGCGCCAAATGTGTGGCGTGAAATGGGGGAAAGCCGCGCAGAAAAGCTCTCAAAAGCCGAAATTACCTTTCACGTCACTGCCGAAGTACAGCGTGTGGAAGAGGAGGACATTCCGTATTTTTAGAGCAACAGCTGCACTTTATAGCAATCGGTCGCCGGAGCGCATAGGAAAAGCCTGCAAATCGCACATCATATCCCATCCTTTTTTCGAATAGAACATTCTATGCGCCATGCAGGCTTTTGCTCGTTACAAATTTGATTATTTCTTGGCTTTTTTTTCGTCGGACAGCGCCATTAAAATGCGCTGGGCAACCGCTTGTCGCGCCGTAGCTTCCGCTGCAAGCTTCAACGCCGCTGCACGCAAGGCCGCTGCGTCACTTTCCGGGTGCACGCCCGCTGCCGTCTCGTGCAAAGCGCCGCTCTGCGCCGCCGCAAAGTCTTTATAAAGCTGCTCCGCGTCTTCATCGCCGGAAAACAGCACGGCAATATCCTGAATGGAAAGCACCTGCTTCAGCAAGCCCACCATCATCAGCTTAGAAAGATGCTCCTTGCTGTACTTTTTGTGCACGGGATGATCCACAACGCCGCTTTTCACGTAATTATTGATCATACTGTTCGTCAATAAACTCTGCTTTTCATCGCGTTCAAAAAGAGACAGCGCTTCACCTGTAAACATCATCACCTGATCCATATAAAGGGGAATAGAGGGTAGGGCGCTCCAATTCGGCAGTGCAAATTCTTCGGCTTCCTGCAGCCATTTACCGCAATCAAATTCAACTTTGCTCATTTTCACAACGACTCCTTTTGTTTTTCATAAACAGTATACGGCATTTTTCTTCGCATTGCAAGCGCTTTTCTTTGGCTGTTTTATTGTTTTTGGAAAAAAATGGTCAAAATCCCATTATGGGCTTGACAAACCTACTCAGTTTTTGTATAATTAATAACAGTCAAGTCGGCTCTGTAAAATGCACAAAAAACATGCTTGACAAAGCATGCTCTGTGTGTTATAATACCACTTGTTCTGAAATGGAGAGGTGTCCGAGTGGTTTAAGGAGCTAGTCTTGAAAACTAGTGATCTCGTAAGGGACCAAGAGTTCGAATCTCTTCCTCTCCGCCACATTTTTCTTTTATATTCACCATGGAGAAGTACCCAAGTGGTGAAGGGGCTCCCCTGCTAAGGGAGTAGGTCGGGTAACCGGCGCATGGGTTCAAATCCCATCTTCTCCGCCAAAAGTCCACCGTAATTTTGATAGAATACGGTGGACTTTTTCTATACCCGAAAACCGCTTGAAATAAGGCTTTTCGGCTGCTTCAGCACATAAGCGAACCCCGCTGCAGAGCAATTCTGCGGCGGGGTTCGTGTTTTTTGCGTGGCTGCACAAGTTGAAAATCAAATCCCATCATTCTTCCGCCAGATCGGCAATCAACTTGACGTCGCTGACGGCCAGTGCAAGCTGAAGCTTGTTTTCCAACCCGGTTTTTTGCAGCATATTTGACACATGGAATTTGACCGTTGACATCTCGCAGCCCATCTCTGCCGCAATGCGCGTGTAGGACAGTCCCCGCAGCAGATGCCGCAGAACCTTCAGTTCTGTCTTTGTAAATTCCGTGCTTTTTGCCATGCCGATCTCAACTGTCGGAGGTGAATCCGGAAAAATATGTTCACCCTCCAGTGTTTGCCGGACGACATCCATCAAGCGCTTCTGCGTCGAGTCCTTGTACCACAGGCTGTCGGCCCCGGCCTTCTTTGCCTCTTCCAGAACGGCGCCGTCGATCAGCGAAGTCACAACAATAATTTTACTCTTCGGCTGTATGGCTTTAATCTGGCGAACAGCAATCAACCCGTTCTCACGGTTCTCTGTTTGCACATCCATCAAAATCAGATCGACAGAATTTGTCCTGCACATCTCGACTGCTTGTTTCGCGCCTGGAATGGACGCCGTAATCCGGTATCCGTCCTCGGCGCGAAAATAGCTTTCCAACAGACTGCGAATCATGGTCTGGTCTTCAACGATCATCACCTTCATGTGCTGCTTCCTCCTTTTCCTGCAAACTGAGCATCAGCTTAAAGCGAGGGACGCTCTGAATCTCCATTTTGCCGCCGGATTCTTCTATGCGTTGACGCAGCATAGAAAGACCTCCGCCCTCTGTGATTTTTCCCTTTGGTGCCGCACCATTGTTGGTTAAGGAGACCGCTATGCAGTCCGGCTTTTGCCAAAAGCACACATATAGCTCTGTTCCGTCGGCGTGACGGACACAGTTCGATGCACATTCGCTGATTGCCAGTGCAATCAGTGCGCGCATACGCTGCGTTCGCGGCTCATCTCCTGCCAGCAGAACTCTGACGCCAAGCTTTTCCGCTCGTTCTTTTGCGGCTTCCAACGGTTCGGATTGCGCTCTCATCTGACTGGAGCGGTAAAGCACTGAAATGGACTGCTCCCACAACGCTGCGGTTGCACGAATTTCCTTCTGGTCTGTGTTTTGGAGCAGCACGCGCCGCGTCGCGAGGATGCTGTGTCCAATGTCATCGTGCACGCGCAACTTCATGGCCAGCGTTTCTTCCTCCCGGATGATCTCCGGCATCTGCGCAAGCAGCCGCCTAAGCCGCTTGTTTGTTTTCTCCAGCTTCGCATTTTCCGCTTTTAGCTGGTTCTGCTTCTGAATCAGCTCCGTAACGTCTGCGGCAGTGATTTGTGTATATCGGGCACCTGCTTTTGTTGTGATCTGCTCCTGCGCAAAGCGCAGCGCTGTTCCGTCCGGAAAGCGGTAAATCCGAAAGTGCGGATCCAGACAGCACACACTTGCCGGCGGCGCCTGCAGGGCGCTTTGCATCTCTGCCAGCGATTGTATACCGCCTTTTTGCAGCCAGTTCGTAATGGCAAGCATCCGGCGGTTGATGAGCCGTACCACGCCGTTTTTATCGAAAAAGCAGGCCGCGATGGGGAGACTGTCAAAACTTTCCTTGATCCTATCCATGCGTCTTTACCCCCTCGATCTTTCCAGCTTCCGCGTCACATATTGCAGCCCGTCCTCATCCTGCTCCCATTCCAAACCTTGAAAATGCGCGCGCAGCCCGCAGAGCGGCTCTGCCGCTGAAACACAAAAAGATACTTCTATCTGCGCACCGACATCTATGGAGATCAGCATTGCACGAAGGGATTCCAGTTCCGTTTCCACGACGGCCTCGAACAGGTCGTAGATCTGCGTCGCCTGTTCGAGGGTAAGCTGGTCATCCCCCTTGACAATTGCCTTACAGTCGGCGCCATAAACACAGATATTCTCGGAAGATTCATTGAGGCATAACCGAAGCTCCTGCACACTGATCGCACCGCGCTGTGCGCCGACAAAAATCAGGTTGCTTCTGCGTTTGATGTAGGTTCCGATAATGATGACCTGCCCGAGCAAACGCCTGGCCCGGTTTTGGTCCTCCGTTTTCTGCAATTCAGCCAGCAGGTCCCACAGCATCGCGATCTGCCGATCAATCTGTGCCTCCATCATATCATACAAGCGGTTTTGCTCCGTCAGCTTCAACCATCTTGCATGCTGTGCATTCTCCGCCGCCAAAACGTCGCCGGTGTCATGCAACTCATCTCGTGTCAATTCCAGTTTCTTTTGAACCTGACTCAGCGCTGAGATGTCCTCCTTCCAGAATACCCAGCCGCGGCGCAACTTATGCCGTTTCAAAAGTGTATCGTCATCCAGATAGACGGTATCCTGCTGTATATGCCTTAGCTTACTTTGCGGCAAAGTTCCCTGCATGGCGGCAGATACATATTTGGAGCAAAACGCTTGATCGGTAATCTGAACGGGCAGGCTCGTCGCTTCAAAGAGCTCATCGTATCCGAGGTTGGAATGAATCAGTCCGCTTTGAATGCAGCATTCAAGGATGCTTGCAATAATCAGGCACTGTGACACGGTCATATCGCCCGCGAGCACCCAGACCCAATAGACATTTTTGGCATACGCATAAACATATACCAGCGAAAGCGCAAACGGAACCAACGGCAACCAGCGAATTTTCCTGCTATGCGGGATACGACAGTTTTTCACCATCGAAAGAAACGCAAACCCTGCGCACAGAACTTCCCAGCCCAGCACGAAGAAAAAACCGACCTCATACCGATACTCCCGGTCCGATAAAATGCCGGACGGGAAAGAAAATACCTGCTGGTGCAGATCATTGGTCAGAACGAGCAAAAGCAGCAGCAATGTCGGAAGATACAGAAGTTTTGTCCATCGCGGCAGACGAAAGTCTTCTCCCTTGCCCAGCGACTGGGAAACGAAGACCGACAGCATGGGGATAAACAGCATCGGAAAATAATAGGAATACCACAGCAGGCGTTCTACATCCGTGTTATCAATGGAAAACTTGATTGAGCGCAGCAGAATCCACAGCACCATCAGCGCCGAAATCGCCAGCATGTAGTGCCGCACCTGCACCTGTACGATGCGCACCCAAAGAGAGTAGCACCACACGCCGAACAAAAACAAATAGATTGCGCTTCGCAGGTAGCTGGCAGCCGGAGAATGAAAATAATACCGGCTTGCATAGCGGAGCCACATGGCAAACGCAATGAGCACCAGCAAGCCCAAGGCGTACAAAAGGCTTCTTTTCGTCGTTTTGCTCATGCCGTATGCCCCCAAAAATTAGTATATTTATATGGATAGTATATCATGCGGATAGACAAAAGGCAACACGTTTTGTCCTCTTTATACAGAGAACTGTGACAAAATTTGGCTTTGCAACGGAAAATAATTACAAACCCTATCCAATTGGCGGGGGCGGAAATGGAAGATAACGGCTAAAATATAGATGAAGGATTCAAAGGAAGAGAAAGGCGGTGGAAAAGCACAGATGCGAAGAATTGTATTGGATATGAAGGGCGGACTTCTGTCGGAGGCGGTCATGCAATCACTTTCAGGATGCGACCCGGATTTCCTTATCTACCGTTCTTCAAAGCCGGAAGAAACGCTGGCGTTGTGCCGGACCTGCCGTGCCAATGTGTTGGTGATGGAGGTCATCCGACAGGGAATCTGGAAGCTGAGTGAGAGACTCAAGATCTGCAGTGCCGTAAAGCAACTCGGTTGGACGTGTAAGGTTCTGCTTTTGGTGGATGAGGACGCGGATAAACTGCTTGCCTCCGAAGTGCGGCAGGCGGTAAAGGATCAGCTGGTTGATAACTTTATTTATGCATCGGTATCGCCGACTTACCTCGCGGGCGTAATTGACACGCTTTGAAAGGATGGGTGAGAAATGAAAAGACTACTGCGATTGATTCTGATATTTCTGGTATTTGCGCTCATGGCGGCGCTGTCCGCGATTACCGCGCTTGCGTGCTCGCCGGAAGACAGTAATCCGGAACATCATGAAAACATTATACAGACCGATGAGGAAAAGCCAACCTGCCTGATGGGAGGATACTATGTACTGGAATGTACCGTCTGTGGGATGAGATGCACTTATCAAACTGACCCTGCCATGCCTCACAGCTTTGGACCGTGGGAAGTTGTTCAGGGTAAAGAACCTACCTGTACACAATCCGGCACGAAGCGAGCGTATTGCAGTACATGCAACAAGTGGTATGAAATGCCCGCGCCGCCAACGGATCATTTTTGGGTTATTGATAACCGCGTATTCGCGACCTGTACTACTTCAGGATACACCCGTTTTATCTGTGATGACTGCGGTACGGAAGGAGACACCGTCACAATGTCTGCGCTGGGTCACAAATTCGGCGCATGGTTTGCTACGACACAGCCTACCTGCATGGCGAACGGCATCCAAAAACGTGAGTGCACGCGCTGCGGTGCGACGGAGACAAAATCAATTGCCAAGACGGACCACAAATTCGGCGCATGGTTTACTACGACGCAGCCCACCTGCATGGAGACCGGCATCCAAAAGCGGGAGTGTACACAATGCAGTGTGACGGAGACAAAACCAATTGCCAAGACGGATCACAAATTCGGCGCATGGTTTACTACGACGCAGCCCACCTGTATGGAAAAGGGCATTCAAACGCGCGAATGTACGTACTGCGGTGTGACAGAGCGCCGAGAAGCCGCCAAAACGGATCACAATTGGGACGCCGGGAAAGTGGTCGCACAACCGACAACAAGCCAAGAGGGAGTTATGCAATGGATATGCAATATGTGCGGCACGATACGCACAAAGCCAATTCCCAAGCTCAAGCCGGGAACGACTGCGGCTCCGCGCACAACACCGACTCCGGCACCCACGGCTTCACCACGCACATCCGCCACAGCTACGCCAAAGGTTACGCCTACGCCGAAGGTTACGCCTACGGCTTCATCACACACATCCGCCACAGCCTCGCCCACGGCGTCGCCTAATGCAGCTGCCTCGGCCTCGCCGGGTATTTCGCCTACGGCTTCACCCGGCGCATCAATTTCGGGGACAGCGGATAGCGACGGAAAGAATGGAGATAGGGGCGAAAAGAGCGGATTTGGTGAGAACGCTGTCGGTAAAGATGTTCCTCAAAAGAACGAAAAGAACAATGTGCAGGCGGCAGAACGCAGCTTCTCCGTGGGAACAATCCTTGTATTCACACTTGTGCCAACGCTTTTGACTGTTGCTGTCGTCGTTTTTCTACTCGTTTGGAGAAAGAAAAAAAGACAGGTTTAACGGACATTCTTTCCGGATAGTGAAGAGGTTAGCTCATCGTACAGCGCGTCCCGCCAATGAGCGACCATTCATGAAAGATTGGCAGATTGATAATTCTATTACACGCTGGGATCACAGATCTATTTCACAGGTGTGATTGATATACATTTAGAAAGGAGTGGTTATGTTGCAGGTTGTAATTCAGAAAATTCCGGAAAATTTGCAGGAATTTGAAATTCTTGCCGCTAAAGGGCGGCAGCCGGAACATATCTGCGCACTGTTTCTGTGTGCATTGGCGCTGTTTGACAGGGACAAAGATGCAGGCGTTGCTGCGATGAACCTTCTACGCGGTCCTAAGCCCATGACACCGTATGACTGTCAGTTTCTGCGCGACCGATTGCGCGGCAAGGTCTATCTGCCGCTTGCATATTTTGAAGGCGCAACGCCGGAAAATGGGTATCAGCCGTGCGTGCCATACACGCTGAACGTGCTGGCAGACCCCAGACCTCAGGATATAGAGCCAGGCTATATGCGCGTGTTTCTTAAAACGTTCGGCGCGGATTCACCGCGTCCCATGAAATTGCGGCAGAAGGCTTCGACCGGTGAATGGTTCCTCTGGGAATATTCCAGTATTCTCAGCGGCATCCGTATTCCCGCGGCGGAAGACCCGTGGGCATAGTAAGTTAAAGAAAGGGAGTACAGAAAATGGGACTCATTAAAGCAGCATTGGGTGCGGCCGGCGGCGTAATGGCCGACCAATGGAAAGAGTATTTTTACTGTGAATCAATTCCGGAAAACGTTATGGCGGTCAAGGGACAGCGGCGCGTTTCCGGGCGCAGCAGCAACACAAAGGGAAGCGAAAACATCATCTCGAACGGTTCCGTCGTTGCGGTGGCGGACGGACAGTGTATGATTATTGTTGATCAGGGCAAGGTTGCGGAGCTTTGCGCCGTGCCGGGTGAGTTTGTCTATGACAGCTCGACGGAGCCGACGATCTTCTCCGGTGAGTTGGGAACCAGCATCTTAGACACGTTCAAGAATATCGGCAAACGCTTTACTTTCGGCGGCGAGCCGCCCAAAGACCAGCGTGTCTACTATTTTAACACGAAAGAGCTCATTGGCAATAAGTACGGCACGCCCTCTCCGGTGCCGTTCCGCGTTGTCGACCAGCGCGCGGGCATTGACATTGATATCGCCATTCGTTGCTTCGGCGAGTACAGTTACCGAATCAGTGACCCGATTCTGTTCTACACGAACGTATGCGGCAACGTCAGTGAAGACTATACCCGCGACCGTCTGGACGGTCAACTGAAAACCGAGCTTTTGACGGCGCTTCAGCCCGCGTTTGCGAAGATTTCCGACATGGGAATCCGCTATTCCGCGCTACCCGGTCATACAATGGAACTGGCCGAAGCATTGAATGAAGTTTTATCCGGAAAATGGCGCTACCTGCGTGGACTTGAGATCGTTTCCTTTGGCGTTTCGTCGGTCAAGGCGAGCGAAGAGGATGAGCAGATGATTAAGGAGCTGCAGCGTAATGCGGCGTTTATGGATCCGACGAGAGCGGCAGCCTATCTTGTCGGTGCACAGGCTTCCGCGATGCAATCTGCGGCGTCGAATCAGAATGCAGGCCCTGCAATGGCGTTTATGGGCATGAACATGGCAGGTCAGGCGGGCGGCATGAACGCGCAGAATCTCTATCAGATGGGCGCACAGCAGCAAGCAGCGCAGCCTGCTCCGGCTCCGGCAGCTGCTAAAGGATGGAACTGTTCGTGTGGACAGAGCGGTATTACCGGAAAATTCTGCCCGAACTGTGGCAATAAAAAACCGGAACCAAAGCCTGCCGCCGAAAGCTGGAAATGCCCGCAGTGCGGCGCGACGGCAACCGGAAAATTCTGCCCGGAATGCGGCACCAAAAAGCCGGAACCGCAGGCAGACGGCTGGACGTGTAGCTGCGGTGCGGTGAACAAAGGAAAGTTTTGCGCTGAATGCGGCAAACCGAAACCGGCCGGTGTTCCGCAGTACAAATGCGACAAATGCGGCTGGGAGCCGGCTGACCCGACACACCCGCCCAAGTTCTGCCCGGAATGTGGCGATCCGTTTGACGACGGGGATTTGAAGTGAAAAAAGCATCCATAATCGCTCTGACCATCGTGTCGGCGGTTGTGTTTATCGCACTGGCGGGCGTATCGCTGTATCGGTATTTTGTCGATAGCCGGATTCAGGATGAAGGTAGGATGGAAAACCCGGATACATACAGAGCAGGAAAAGATCTGGTGGAATTTGAGTGGCGACAGAACCACAGGAATTTTTACAGCTGCTTTTCACTGAAATTCTACCGGGAGAAGGATATGCCTCTGCTGACCGGCCGGTTTCCGGACCAATCCGGCGACGAGATGAGAGAAAGCGAAACGGATGCGTTTTCCAACCCAATTCCTTGGCAGCTTACGTGGGTGCAATGGTTTGAACTTCAGAATATGCTGGCAGAGTCGGATCTGCCCGCGTACCGAAAGCCGTCTCCAAATGTCCAGGACGAGACCGACAGCGAAATCCGGGTCATTTGGCGCACCGATGACGGGAACGAGATTCAAAAGCTCAGCGGCAGCCATGCAGAAGCGCTGGAGACCTTGGTGCTGAGTATTGCCGAAGAAGCTTATGCCACGTCAAACCTTGAAACGGAGTAATGCGAGGTATGCCAAACGGCAGTCGTACATTTTGTGCAGAATGTGGGGCCAAACACCCTGCGAAAGAATAAAAACAAACCATACGATTTATTGTAACAGGAGAATTTACCATGAAAGGGCATAAATTTTTGAAGGTTACCGGAATTCTGATGATCATTGCCGCAGTATTTTCCATTATTGCGGGTGTTCTTGTCGGTGGACTGGGTGTATTGGCGGCAGGACTCGGTGCGGAATCCGGTCTGACATTTCCATATTGGGCGGCGCTGTTCCTGACGCTGGTCGGAGGAATTTGCCAGATGATTGCCGGAATCAAAGGCATTAAGCACAGTAAGCGCAGCGAAAAAGCAGGAAAGCTCATCGTGTGGGGCGCGATTGTGGCCGTATTCAGCGTATTGAGCATTGTGATGAGTCTGGTCAACGGCGGCGAGTTTAATGTCGTAAGCGTCCTGACAGGAATAGCTATTCCGGCCTTGTATATCTACGGTGCGGTACTCAATTCCAAAGCAGACACGCAGTAACCGTATAATTCAAGTAGCATACACAAAGGAGTTTGATATATATGGGACTGTTTGATAAAAAATATTGCGATATTTGCGGAGAAAAAATAGGGTTACTTGGCAACCGCAAGCTTGAAAACGGCAATCTCTGCAAAAATTGCGCCCAAAAGCTTTCCCCTTGGTTCTCTGATCGACGCAACAGCACTGTTGAGGAAATCAAGGCACAGCTTGATTACAGGGAAGAAAACCAGAAAAAGGTCGCGGCATTCCACACAACCAGAACGCTCGGCGCGGACACCAAGGTGCTTCTTGACGAGGACGCGGGAAAATTCATGGTGACACGTGCCAGAAATCTCGTGGAAGCCAACCCGGATGTTTTGGATTTTGCAGACGTGACCGGCTGTAATCTCGACATTGACGAGAGCCGCACGGAACTTAAGCGTGAGGATAAGGACGGTAGGGAGATTAGCTACAATCCCCCGCGGTATGAATACTCCTATGATTTCTACATCACCATATTCGTCAACAACGATTACTTTGACGAAATACGCTTCAAGATCAATTCCGATTCCGTAGATATTACACCGCCTCCCGCAATGCGACCGGGGATGACAACCCGATGCAATCCGGAGACTAACGTTGAGTACCGCAATTGCAAAAAGCTCGGCGAGGAAATTCGGCAGGTTCTGACGCAGGTCCGCAAGGATGTGCGCCAGCAGGTTGAACAGGAGGCCGCACCTAAAACGGCAGTCACCTGTCCCTACTGCGGCGCAACGACCACACCGGACGTGAACGGCTGTTGTGAATATTGCGGTGGCGCGGTAAGAGGATAAATATCCATCAAATGATAATTAAAGAAAGAAGGACAAAATAATGAAAAAGTTTGTAGCATTGCTTCTGATTGTGGTTACGCTTTTAACACTTTCTGCCTGTGGTAGCAAGGATGCGTTAGCCGGAACATGGTCCGCCGAACTTGGCGCAGACGGTACGATCACATGGACATTCAACGGAAGCGGCAAATGCACCATGGAAAATGCTTATATGAAACAGGACGGTACGTACACTATTGAAGGTGATCAGCTTACGGTGACACTGGAGGCATGGAGTGATCCATCTACTTATACATTCTCCGTAGATGGAAACAGCCTTACCATGAATGAGAATTCCGGCTACGGCATCAGCGGCACCTTTACGAAAAAATAGCCGTGTAGCTTACCGTTAATACTATCCGCCTCTGACCTTTTAGAAAGGAGAAAAAACGATGAATAACCTTACAGGCAGCATGAAAGACGTTGCATTCGCTACCAGTCCCCGTGAATTTGATCTTTCCTATTCTACCACACTGGAAGAAATCATGCAGAAACTCAATGCGCGCAGAGCAGCGTTCCAGATGCCATTCCAGATCAAAGGCGGCGTTCCCGGACAGCGCATCTCGTTTGAGAAAGAACCAAATGTAGACGTTGGCCTCTGGCTTTACCTCAAGGATGGCACACACATCCGGATTCAGCCGGTCATTACGGAGGCCAAGATGTCGGTTGGCGGTATGCGCGTTGATAAGAACAGCGCACTGCGCAAGGGCCTAAAGGGTGCGACGGTCGGTCTTGCAACGGAGCGTGGCGCCTATATTGACACCGTGACGGAAACCGTGAAGAAGATTTTGAACGGTGAGGCAGTAGAGGACTATGTCGCGCCGGAGGTTCCGGTCGAAACGAAGGACTGGATGACAACATTCTTGCTTTGCTTCTTCCTTGGCGGTCTTGGTGTCCACCGCTACTATGTCGGTAAAATTGGCACAGGCATTCTCTACACGCTGACGGCCGGTCTGTTCGGCATCGGATACCTTGTCGATTTTATCAAGATTCTCTGCGGTAAGTTTACCGACAAGGACGGAAACCTTATCCGGCGCGAAAAGAAATAAGAAAAAATGTCTCAGGTAGGCACGGCTGTTTTTTTGCCGGGAGTATACGTTGTTTTCTGCTGATCGGCAGATTTGTGCAACCCTGAAGGATATTGGGAGGAAATTATGAAACAGACGAAGACCAAGCTTCTATGCCTGATTCTTACGGCACTGATGCTGCTCAGCGGCCTCACCGCCTGCGGAAAGGATAAGGAGGGGAAAGACTCCAATTTAATCAAGCTCGGTGACTATGAGCTGCTCTACAAGGGCGCATGCATCATGGAAGATTCGGACGGAAACGACGCAATCGTTCTGACACTGGATTTCACAAACAACAGCAAGGAAAACGCCTCATATCTCTGGAGTGTCGATGAGACGGTTATGCAAAACGATGTAGAGCTGGAACCTGCATCTATTATCACGGACTATGAGAACCTTGAAACCGTAGTGAGCGATCAGTTTACGGATGTTGCGCCGGGTGCAACGCTGGAGGTGCGGACAGCTTTCGTGCTAAAAGACACGACCAGTGAAGTCAAAGCGACCTTTGAGGAATTTCTCGGCAGCAAAAAAGGTACAATCACCGTTGACCCGGCTACGCTCAGCCGGGAAACGGTCTCCCATACGGAACCGGAAACCACCAATACGACCGGAGACACATTGCTCGATTGGTGGAACGGCGAATGGTACGGCTGGTGGAAGATGAGCGGTTGCTACGGCGATTATGAAAGCATGGAAGGCGACTGGTGGGATGTCTGCGGCGTCATTGATTTAGACACAGACTACACAGGCACAATCGAGCTTTGGGATGAGGACTACACGAGATCCGACCCTATGGCTTCCGCGCAGGTCAGTCTGAGTGAAGCCGGAACCGGCGAGCACGGTACGGTGATGTCCGAGGGTGGCTGGTTTACAAACGTAACACTGGAGCATGCCGATTGGATCGTTGACCCCGGTCTTTTGGACTACGATGATATGATCTGGATCAGCGGCGACTATGAAGACGGCGATGACGAATTCCACTATGACATTTATCTGCGCCCGTGGGGTCTTTATTGGAAAGACATGGAGGAAGATGCGTATCCCTACCGGTATACCGACTGGTATCTGCCTCTGATTGACGCAGGCAAGTCTATGCCGGATGCCATCGGAGAAGGTGCTCCGACCAACCAGACGAATGCGGCAGCTCCCGGCGGAAACGGCATCGTGACCGAGGAGCAGGTGCAAAAGGGCTACGTTTGGATGAACGAGATCAATAAGAATATTTTTGATGCTACTTACGAGGATATTGTTGCCTACTTCGGCGTAGAAGGTGAGTTTGTCAAGGAAGAGTACAGCGACCACATGCAGTCGAACTACCGCTACTACAAATGGATTTCGAGCGAAGACAGCTCGCATTTCATCTACGTTAACTTCTGTGAAAAGACTCCGGGCGTTTATACGGTGAGTGCGTACAACACCAGCGGCTTCTCCGGCACAGAAGCCATAGAAAAGTATCTGGACATCGTGAAGGCCGAGGCCGCTGAGGCGAACAAGGCAGCGTCTGCAAACGCCGAGATGAAGGACTTCTCCGCGGAAATCGCCCAGTTTGCAAAAGACGATGTTAAGGTCAAGATCATGACGAAGATCCCGGTATCCGGCTGGTCGTTCGATGATAGTGGGCGCTGCTTGGTGGAAAACGACGATCCCACAGCGTTTGGTGCGGGCGCCATCAGATTCGAGGTAAGAACCAATGTGGAGGACTTCGACTACTACAAGGATGACTTTGAAAACTATCAGGACATCGACGATCGCGTAATCGGCGGCATCACCTTCAAAGGCCGCACCTACAAGCACATCGGCTACAATTGGATCCAGTATGTCGCGCAGATCGACGACGGCCGCGCCCTTTCCATCGGACTGACGAAATTGGAGTGCGTCCCGGGCACGATGCCGGATATCATTCTCAACAATATGACATTCCAATAAAAAACGGCTCCCGCTCCAATTTGGAGCGGGAGAATCCGGTTATTCGCGAAAAAACGGGGGGGTGATGCGGTGAAGTTCAAAGCGCTCCTCATCGCAGCAGGTCTGGGTATGAGCCTGCTCGGTCTGACCTCCTGCGGTCAGGTCGACGGATGCACCTATCAGTACCCGGAGACAGAGGTCCTTTTTGACGATTTCCACATTACAAAAACCATTTACAGCCAAGGGACGATGAGGCTCTATTATCGCGGCGTACAGTTCAAAGGCAATCCCATCCGCTGCTACGACGCGAATTTTGAAGATTTGGGCGATCAGTTTGACCATACGTTCCGAAACGGCGTTCTGACCGTTCAGGCAGATTTTGCCGAAAAGATCAGCGGGCTGACAATCGAGGACAGGGCGCACGATATCATCTATCGTCTGCGTTATCTGGACTCCTCGCAGTTTGCATGGCTGGCAGACGTGTTTTGGTACGATGAAGGCTGGAGCGAAACGGGAGACCGCGAAGCGTATTACAGTGCGGCCGAGCTGCAAGCGGAAGCCGACAGAAAAGCCGAAAGCCAAAAGGAAGCACAGGAGGTCTTTGCGTTGCTGGAAGGCACGTGGATTACGGAGGACGGCCTGCAAAAATATGAGTTTGTCGCAAATGAGGACAAAAGCGGTATGAACTGTTGTACTATGTGGTGGAACAACGAGACACAAGAATGGTACAGCTGGAGCATTTTTGCCGAGTCCGCATTCCGGACAAAGAGCTTTGACTTTGGTTGCGATGCAGATTGCGTTTACGACGAAATTGCAGAAAAGGCCGAAAAGCTGATTACCATTATACTTGTCAACAGTGACCATACAGCGGCTGATATGCGCATCTTGTACGATTCGGAAGAAAACGTCATAAAGGACACGGATGCAATTTATCACAAACAGTGAGTTTGCGGGACATATCCGGAAAATGCGGTTATAACTGTGTTCGGCACTACGGACTGCGCTTGCGGGCTGTAACGCCAACTGGGAAGTGAGGAACTTAGATGGCAACACAAATCACAAATTATCAATGTCCCGCCTGCACGGGACCACTCCATTTTGTAGGAGAATCCGGCAGGCTGGAGTGCGATTACTGCGGCTCAAGCTTCGATGTCGCAGAAATTGAAGCGCTCTACGCGGAAAAAGAAACAAAAGCAGCGGAAGCGGCGCAGAAGCAGGAAGAAACAGAAGCGGCTCAAAAAACTGCCGAAGCGGAAAAACAAAAGACCGCCGCAGGCGGCTCTGACTGGGACACTTCCGGCCTGAACGAGGATTGGGGCGCGGACGCGGCTGACATGAAGGCTTACAGCTGCCCGTCGTGCGGTGCGGAGCTGCTCTGCGACGCGACGACTGCGGCTACGTCCTGCCCATACTGCGGAAATCCGTCGGTGCTTCCGGGTCAGTTTGCCGGCATTTTGAAACCTGATTTTGTGCTTCCCTTTAAGCTGAGCAAGGAGGATGCCATCAAGGCGCTGAAGAAACACTATCGCAAAAAGCCGCTGTTGCCGTCAACATTCTCCAAGTCCAATCATCTTGAGGAGGTCAAAGGCGTGTATGTACCCTTCTGGATGTATGACGGTGCGGCCAGCGGAAGCATGCAGTTCCATGCTACCACTGTACATAAGTACACCTCGGGAGATTATGAAATCACGGAGACAAGCCACTACGATGTGCGCCGCGCCGGTTCTATTGGCTTTGAGAAAATCCCGGTGGACGCGTCAAGCAAAATGCCAGACGACTACATGGATTCCATCGAACCGTATGACTATACAGACTTAAAGCCGTTTTCCACGGCGTATCTGCCCGGATTTCTGGCAGACAAATATGATGTGAGCGTTGAAAACAGCCGTGAGCGGGCAGACAAGCGCTGCGCGGGTTCGCTGGTGTCTGCGCTGGAAAGCACGGTTTCGAATTACACCACCTGCAATGAAACGAGCCGAGACATCTGTTTGAAGCGCGGCAAAGTGCATTACGCGTTGCTTCCCGTCTGGATCTTAAATACAAAGTGGGAAGGAAAAGATTTCCTTTTTGCCATGAATGGTCAGACAGGTAAGTTGGTAGGCAACCTTCCTGTCAGCACGAAGCGGGTTGTCGGTTTGTTTGCAGCAATCGCGGCGTCACTCAGCGCCATCGGCGTGACTGCGCTGCTGCTTTTGGCACACTAGGGAGGGCGGAAAAATGAAAGAGAGAATACGCTGTCTCCTGCTGACGTTTATAATCGCGCTTGTATTCTGCGTGAATGTATCCGCAACCGAGCAGACAGGTGCACAGCTTTATTATGTGACGGATGAGGCTGGACTTCTTAGCGAAAACGAAAATATGATGCTGGAAAAGATGGCGGAAACCGTCTCCCAAAAATACGACATCGGTGTATATATCGTAACCGTGGAGGATTATCGTGACTTCCATTCTGAAGGTGTCTATAAGGCGATCTATACCATCTATCACGAATACACGATGGGCGAAGGACCGGACCGCGACGGGATCATGCTCCTGCTCAGCATGGATGATCGCGACTGGGCGATGTTCTGCTATGGCTCACGCTGCGAGTATGCGTTCAACAGCTATGGTCAGCAGAAACTGGAAAAGGTATTCCTTGATAACTTCGGTGAAAATGACTGGTACGGCGGCTTTGAGGATTACATCAAAGAATGCAGCGTCTATCTGGAAAAAGCAGCCTCAGGAAAGCCGGTTCGAGCGAGTTTGTTTTTTCCGATCCTTATCGTGATCGGTCTTTCCCTACTGGCAGCAGCCGTGATCGTCTCTGTGATATGGCAGAAAATGGAAAATGTATCGAAAAAAGCAACCGCTAACGCCTATGTTTCCGCGGGACTTCAGCTTACAGAGCAAACAGATCATTTTACCCATAAGACGACCTCCAGCCGGAAGATTGAGCGCAGCTCTTCCGGCGGCGGGAGCAGCCACAGCGAATCCGGCGGAGGCGGTTCCGGCCGAAGCGGAAAATTCTGAAAGGAGTGGCTATGAAAACAACACCCAGACGCATGTTCGCGCTATTGCTGGCACTGGTTCTGTTATTGTCGCTTTGCGCCTGTACACAGAAGACGCAAACGGAGCCTGACGAACCAAAAATAAATACTGCCCACAAAAAAACTCCGGAAAGCCAACAGGAGGAAGCTGTATTACAGAGCAACGGGAACGATTTTGTATCACAGGATAAGACCGTGGACACACCGCCGGTGCAATACGCGTTTTCACAGGAGGCAGAGACATCGCTTGGATGGTTGCGCGACAGGATTGATTTTCCGACGACAATGTTTGGCGCGGCGTATCTCGGCTATGTCGGCGGTCTGTTTGATGAGGGTTTCGAGGCGGGTTTCCCTGCGTGGCTGCAGGAAACCAATGAGGCAATGCTCCTCGAATACCCCTTTATCGCAGAGATCAACGATGAGCACATCATCGGCAGCGCGGGGCATCTGTACTGCATTGTGCCGGTCGACGAGAACGCGACGGTTGCAATCAACCGTGTGCAGTGGAACGAAAAAACACAGACCGATGAGGTCACAGAGGTTCTCTACCGGTCAGAGAGCGGCGAACCGGTGCTGCTCTTTGCGAATCTTGACGGCATTGCGCATGAGGCCGACACCCAGGTCTTTATCACCGACAACAGCGGGAACACCTGCGAATGGTATCCCTCGCTTGATGCGACGAGCCATCTTGCACCGTGTACATCGGAAGCCGGTGATTATCTTTCGTTCGATTTTACGAAATATGCCTGGTATGATATCCCATCCGAATTTTCCGGTCGGCTTTCTGACGGCTGGACAGGCATGACCGCGCTTGGCCTTGCCGGATCGCAGAGTACAGGCATGGGCTGGATCACAGAAACCATGGTAGAGGAAACCGGCCGCTATGCCTATTTCTCGCTGCGCTTCTATCTCGAGGATGAGACGGGGGGTACAGTCGATCTGGAGTGGACATACGAAGACAGCGACGACATTGAGGAGATGTGGAGCGGCTTCTGGGCGATTCAAACGATTCCGGACGGGCCAAGCTATGTGACGCTCAGCTTGTCGCTTGTGGGCGGTAACAGCTACGGTGTCACGGACGGCCCGGTGTATTTGTGTGAGAAGTATCCTCTCCTGATCAGCCCGAGCGGCACGGAACTGCTGGTCGGCGCAGGTGAGAGCGGCGTTTGTCTGCCGTTCATGTCGCAAAGCACAACAGCATGTGTGCTGACACAGGCCGCAGGATAGAAAGCGTGCAGGAAGCAAACTGCTTTGAGGTTTGCATTCACAAATTCTGTTTGGTAGCAATCTACCGTCCAAGTCCATGTCCGGGGCAATGACCTGTTCGACTCACAGTATCAATGGTCGCTTTGGCAAAAGTGCCATCTCTTACGCCTGCCTCATGGGCGATTTAAAAATGCCCACAGACGGAAGAGATAAAGTCAAAATGCTGGGGCTAATGTATCAATAAACGATGTTTTTCAAATATTTTCTGCTTTATGTCCGTGCTATGAAGCGCTGAAAGCGAAAGCGGCGAAGTTCGACGCGGCGGAAGAAGCCGGAAAGACCGATCTGCAAAAGGCGCAGGGCTGCCGGGATTTCCGAGCGGGCTCTGCGCCTTTTTTATTTTCAGAAAAATAGCACCCCGGGCCGAAGGATGGGTGACCGCGGGGCGCTTGACAGATTTACAATTGAATTATATAAAACCGCAAAGGAAATGTCAATAGAAAATTCGAAAAAATGTGGATATTTTTCATGTTTTTAACCTACTTTTAACGTATTCTTTTCTTTTACCTTTGCAGAAGTCTATTGCCAACCGACACGCAGCGTGGTACAATCGACTTAAAGAAGTACGTGGAGGAAATTTTGTCGTGAACATGAAAACAATCGGTTCCGCCGTTGTAATCATCTTGGCCGCCATAGTCGGGCTATTCCTCGGCACTGCCATGAACGACGGGTTAAGCGGCTCCATACTGCTCGCGGTCATCGCAGGGTTCGTCTGTGTGATCTATACGATTGAAAACAGTGGCAAGAAGTAGGGGATTTTTTATGATTTTACGGTTTAAACAGCGCTTTTTTTCATGGTTCGACAGCTACGATATTTACGATGAGAACGGCAACACAGTGTATGTCGTCAAAGGGCAGCTCTCCTGGGGACACTGCCTGAAAATTTTTGACGCTTACGGTGAAGAAATCGGCACGGTAAAAGAACGCATCTTCACGTTCATGCCGAAATTCAAAATGTATTTTAAAAACCAATATGTCGGTTGCATCAGCCGCGAATTTGCACTTTTTAAGCCGAAATACAACGTAGAATGCAACGGCTGGCATGTGGAGGGCAACGTTTTGGAGTGGGATTATACCGTTGTTTCCGGAAGCGGTCACGATGTGGCAAGCATCTCCAAAGAGCTGTTCAACTGGACGGACACGTACCTTTTGAACATATACGACCCCGCAGACGCACTGTGCGTTTTGATGATCGTGCTTGCGATCGACGCCGAAAAGTGCAGCCGAAATAACGGCTAAACGCTATTTTCTGTACAGAAAAGACCTCCGCTCAAGACTGTTTGGCCCGAGCAGAGGTCTTTCCTTTTCCCAAAATTTAAAATGCGTAGAACAAAATGCCGAGACCGGCGGAAAGCACGATCATCAAAATGGGCGAGGGTGCTTTCTTTTTAAAGTGCTTATAGCCAAAGTGCAAAGTAATCAGCAGCAGCAAAATCACAACACCGCGCAGATCGACCTCGGGGGCGCTTCGTATGGTCGTAAAGCCGAATAGCGTGCTGAGGCCCATCGTCAGCGCCGTAGCCAAAATGAGCGCCACCACGCACGGACGCACGCCGGAGAGGAATGCCTGTACACCGGCGTATTTCAGCAGATTACTCAACACTGCCGCAATGAGCAAAATAATGACGAACGAGGGGAGCACCACGCCCAAAGTCGCGAGCAGACTGCCCAACACGCCGCCTTGCGAAGAGCCGATGAACGTCGCCATGTTGACGGCAAGTGGGCCGGGGGTCGATTCGGACACCGCAATGAAGTTGATGAACTCGCTTTCCGTGAGCCAGTGATTCGAGAGCACGGCTTCGCGGATGAGGGAGATCATGCCGTAGCCGCCACCGAACGACACTGCGCCAATCTCAAGGAAGGTCAGGAATAATTTAAAATAGATCATTTCACGTCACCGCCTTTTCCATGCAGGCGCTGTATGAAGTAGGCCGCAAGACCAACCACACCGCTAAGCAAAATAAAGTAGATGGACGAAAACGAAACAGCGAAAACGGAAAACGCTATCATGCAAACCGCTACGCCTGTGACAAGCACGGTATTGAGCACCGTCTTTTCAAGACTTTTCAGCATGCGCACACCGGCGGAAAAGATGAGGTACACAACGCACACCTGAATTCCGCGGAACGCGCAGGAAACGAATTTCAAGCTCAAAAACTGGTCAAAGAATAGGGAAATGAGGTAGATGACGACAAACGAAGGGATACACACCCCAAGCGTGGCCGTCGCCGCGCCGGGCACACCGGCAATGTGATAACCGATATACGTTGCGCTGTTAATCGCTATCGGGCCCGGCGTAGACTCTGCAATCGCGATCATGTCGAGGAACTCTTTTTTGTCGATCCACTTTTTCTTTGCGATAAACTCATTTTCCAGCAAGGCAACCATCGCATAGCCGCCGCCGAACGTGAAAGCGCCGATCTTCAAAAATGTGAGGAACAGCGTGCATAGTTTTTTCATTTTTCAACCCCATTTTCTGCTAATTTAAACACGATAATCATACACCGTTTCACCGAAAAAAGCAATAAAAAAGAAGCAGGCGCACCTTTCGATGTGTTCCTGCTTCCTTTGCTTTATTTTAAATTACTTAGAGAAGAGGTTTGCCACACGGTTCCAGAAGCTGTCTTTGGTTTCAGTCTCGGTCGTGGTTTCTTCCGTGGTGCTCGTGCTGTTGCTGCTCGAGTCCGTTGCGGTGCGCATTACGTAGCTTACGGTCATATCCGTACCGTCTGCGCGGCCGGAGCCCTTGAAGCTGTCCGCACGATCCTTCATGATGTCAATCACGCGTGCCAGCGTGGAATCCGGGTCGGTAATTTCGCTGAGGCCGTCGAGCTTATCATTGATTGTATCGGAGAACTCTGTCATGCCGTCGCTGAGTTCAGACGTACCGTCTTTAAGTTCTGCGCCGCCGGTCTGGAACTGACCGATCGCATTCGATACGGTCTTGCTGGAGGAGGAGAGCGTCTCCATGCCGCCGAGCAGTTGGTTGGTGCCTGCATCGAGCGTGCCTACGCCGGTTGCGAATGCAGAGGTGCCGGTTGCAAGCTGAGAAGCACCGCTGCCAAGCTTTGCAGCACCGTCGGAAATCGCGTTAGCCGCACCGACAACCGTGTCGGTATCTGCCGGATTCTCTGCGTTATACAGCGCGCCGGTCAGCGTATCAACACTGTCCATCATTTCGCCTGCCTGCGAGGAGAGGTCTTTGAATTCACCCATCAAACTCTTGAGCTCATCGGTGTTAATGTCCGGAATTGCCGCTGCAACCTGCTGCACAGCGCTCTGCTTTGCCGCTGCAAGTTTCTCGGAAGACGTTACTTTTTCCGTAACAGCCGGGGCAACCTGTTCAGCAACCTTCGGACCAACCGTGCTTGCAATCGTATCCGAATCAATATCGTTTACAACCTGACCCATTGCCGTTTTTACAGCAACTGTTGCTGCGCCGGAAAGCTGTGCAGCAACGCCGTTGACCGTATCAGCACTCGGGGAAGACGGTGCTTGAATCTTTGCCATGATTGCCGCCTGCTGTTCAGCTGAGAGTTCAAGACTTGAATCCTGTAAAAGCTCACCGAGAGCCGTTTGATAACCGCCCTGGAACAAAGCACTGGAAAGTGCTGCTGCCTGATCCGCTACCTGGTCTGCGCCGACTGCCGCATTATCGGCTGCCTGCTGAACATTGCTCTTGATCGCATCGGCCGTTGCTTTGGAAGCCGCTGTTGCCGCGTTGCTTGCCGCCGCATTCGCAGCCGCTTCCGCTGCGCCGCTTGCTGCACTGTCAAAGACCTGTTCAACGCCTGCGCCGAGCTGTGCTTTGAGTGCTGTCATATCCGGTATCTCAACGGTCTCCAGCTTGCCGGAAAGCTCGGTCATTTTGTCTTCAAGCGCGATCTTCTTTTCGGAAGCCTCTACAAGGCCCGGGACAAGCTGCTGATTCATGACGCCCGCAAGCTGTGCGGTACTGTTCTGCAGCTGAATAGCGCCGAGGGAAAGCTCGCCGCTCTTCGTTGCCAAGAGCTGTGCGTTTTCAAGCAGGTTTTCCGTGCCGTTTGCAAGGGTCTGTGTGCCGTTCAAAGCGCTGTCCACGCCGGCATCGAACTGGCTGTAACTCGAAGCAAACGTGTCAAGGCTTTCGACAAGTGTGCCCACAGCGTCATCCAGTGCGCCGGAACCATCCTTCAGCTGATCGATTGCATCGGTCAACTCATCCATCGTGTCGCCAAGCTCGTCGGAAGCCTCATCGAGGTCGAGGTCGGAAAGGCTCGGAGCCGCGGCGAAGAGAAACGTCGGGACGGTGCAGTCCGTAACATCCGCTTCGAGGGTAAGGGTATCGAGCATCAGGTCGTCGAGCTTATCAAAGCTGTCGGGGAGCAGGTCGCTGACGGCTTCCTTCATGCCCGGCATCGCAAGGTAGCAGGCAACCTGCGTTTTGGAATCAGACTCCACAAGACCGTGCTCTGTCGTGATGTTCTTGAAGTTTTCGCTCGGCAGCACAGCCGCCGCAACGGTAAAGAACGGGGTATAGACGGTGCGCTTTTTACCGTTTACGGTCACTTCTTCGCCGGTGTTGTTCGTCAGCTTAACGGTTGCGACAAGGTGGCCGCTCTGACCCTTGAGTTCATCGGCCGTAACCGCCTTGCCGTCCAGCGTATACTCGATGGAAACGCCGACCGGCGCCTGTGCGCTGTTCTTGCCCTGATAATAAATATCGGTTTCGTCCGTCGTCCACTTGAGCGTATTGCCGGACTGTTCCGGCATCACGTCGCTCTTGAGGTTCTGGATATCGGAAAGGTCGCTTTCGTCGGTAACGGCATCAAAACCGTCATCGCTGTGCAGCCAATCGCTGGTGATCTGCTCCTGCACGGAACCGTCTGCGTTCAGGATGAGATAAGAGGTTTCTTTTTTCTCAACGGTAGCATCCGCCGCGAAGGCCGGGGCAGCGCAGCCGAGTAGGAGAAGTGCGGAAATCGTAGCCGCAACGGATTTTGTAAGATACTTACTCATATTGATCGAGATCCTTTCTCTGAATCGATTATGCCTTTTTCTCGGTGATTTCGGGCTTTTTCAGCCAATGGAATGTGGTCTTTCTGAGAATTGGCTCCGTAATGACGAGCAGTGCCGGCAACACAAGCAGGATAACTGCCATACTGATGAGTGCGCCGCGGCTGATGAGCTTGCACAGCACGCCGATGAGCTCCATACGGGAGACGAGGGACACGCTGAACGTTGCCGCGAAGAAGGTGAGACCGCTTGTTAAAATGCTCTGGCTGCACTGTTCAACGGCAATTTGAGCCGCTTCCTTTGCAGTGTGACCCGCGTTACGCTCTTCGCGGAAACGCGTGGTCATGAGGATCGCATAGTCGACCGTTGCACCGAGCTGAATGGTGCCGATAACGATGCTTGTGATAAACGGCAGCGTCGTGCCGGTGAAGTACGGAATGCCGAGGTTGATCATGATGGCGCTTTCAATCGCCGCAACGAGCAGCACCGGAACAGAAGCGGAGCGGAACACGATGGCGATAATGACGAACACGACGATGATACTTGTGATGTTGACGTTATTGAAGTCGACATCCGCAACCTCGATCAAATCTTTCGTCATCGCGCCTTCGCCGGTAATGACGCCGTTCGGGTCGTACTTTTTCACAATATCGATCATTTCGGAGAGCTGGTTATTTTGCTCGTCACTGCCGCTCTTATAAGAGGAGTTTGCAAGGATCATCTTGTGGCCGCCGGCCTCGAAGATGTCGCGCACGTCGTCAGGAATAAACATTTCCGGGATCGCGCCGCCGACGAACTTTTCATAGCTCAAAACCTGGTGAATGCCGTCCACGTCGCTCAACTCATCGGAAAGATCGGAGAGATTTTTTTCGGAAAGGGTATCGTCCACAATGATGAAGTGGGACGTTGTCATATCGAAGTCTTCCTTCAAGCGGTTCGTACCCGCAATGCCGGGAAGGTCCTGCGGAAGCGCATCAAAGATCGTGTAGTAAACGGAAGTCTTTGATTGTGCAATGAAGAACGGAATGAAGATCATGATAAACGCAATCAAAATCGGCACACGGTGCTTCACGACGAAGTTCGAGGTACGCTTGAGTTTCGGGATGAACGTGCGGTGCGTGTGCTTTTCAATGGCACGACGGAACGTCATGATAAGGGACGGTAAAACCGTGATGGTGCAGATAACGCCGAGCAGAACACCCTTTGCCATGACGACGCCGATGTCTTCGCCGAGCGTAAGCTGCATGGTGCACATGGCAAGGAAGCCCGCAATCGTTGTAAGGGAGCTGCCGGTAATGGAGGAAAACGTCTTTTTAATAGCCGCCACCATGGCGTCCTCATCGGATGCCGCCGTCAGCTTTTCTTCTTCGTAACGGTGCAGCAGGAAGATGGAGAAGTCCATCGTAACACCAAGCTGCAGGACCGTTGCCAATGCTTCCGTAATGTAGCTGATTTGGCCGAGGAAAATGTTCGTGCCGAAGTTATAGACGATTGGGAACAGCATGCCGAGCATGAAGATAAGCGGCACAATCGTTTCTTTCAGGCTGAGGAACAGAATCAGCAACGAAGCGCCCACAGCGCAAAGGATATACAAGGGCATTTCTTTATTGATGAGGCTCTTGGTATCTTCCAAAATAGCCGACATACCACCGATGAAGCAATCTTTATTCAAGATGTTCTTGATTTGCTTCTGCGCGTTCATCGTTCTGGCATCTGCGCTCGGGGCATCGAACTGAACGATGAGCATCGTTGCGCCGGAATCGTTATAGAAGAACTTCTGAATATCGCTCGGAAGCATTTCCTTCGGCGTCGTCACGTCGATAAAATCGCTCGTCCACATGACCTTCTGTACGCCTTCGACCCCTTCAAGATCGCTTTTCAGTTTTAAGGTATCGGGCGTAGACATGTTTTCAACCGTAATCATGGAAACCGATGCCATATTGAAGTCATCCTCCAAATACGTCTCGCCGATCATGGAATCCAGATCTTTCGGCAGGTAGGTCAAAATATCGTAGTTAATGTAGGTGCCGAGCGCACCGAACACCGAGGGAATCAAAAGCAGAACCGCTAAAACAAGAATCAGCTTTCTGCGCTTCACGATCCATCGTGCAAAGTGCTCCATTTAGCACCGCTCCTTTCCTTCGGGAACCATCCCGTTTATTTCGTTATGTAGTTTAGTCCAAAAATGACCAATAGTCAATATTAAAAGTGACGAACTGTGCGGGCAAAATAAATTGACTATTAGTCATTTTATTCAAATCTGTACAAAATGTTGTTTTTGGCTTGCTTTTTACGGTGTATCCGCCTTATACTATAAGACAAATAAAGTGATTACACAGTTAGATTTGAATGTTGGGAGGCCACAGTCATGCGCGGCGGTGTTGAACAGAAAAAAGAACAGAAAAAGGAGGGGCTGCTCGAGGCGGCCTATCAGCTTTTCCTTGAAAAGGGCGTTAACAAGACCTCGGTCGATGAGATCGTAAAGAAAGCGAACGTCGCAAAGGGTACGTTTTATCTGTATTTTCACGATAAAACCCAGCTTCTGCAGCAGCTCACATACCGCATTTCCGCGCGTGTTTTGAGTGAGGCCTATGAATATGCGGAAGAGCATAAGACCGGCGTTTTTGTAGAAGACATCATCCTCGTGGTCGATTACATCGTGGAATACTTTAAAAGGAGCCGTCTGACACTGCGGCTTTTAGAGCGCAATTTCTCCTGGCCGATGATTGAAAAGCAGCTTGATCTAAGAGAAGACCCGTTGTGGGACAAGCTTGTCACTGCCATTGAGAGCAGCTCGCTCGCCGTGGGCTGCACGGAAGATGTCTTATATAAGCGCGTGTTTTTGGTGGTTGAGCTCATCGGTTCCACTTGCTTTGCCACGATGATTGAAAATAAACCGGATACAATAGACAACATGAAACCCGTGCTTTACGACATGGTGCGTAAGATGCTTGTGTAATGTAAAGCGTATCGACTTTGCAAAGCTGAGTTGCTTTGTAAAGTTATATTGACTTACACATAAACCTCCCGGGACTGATTTAAAGCTCGCCCCGGGAATTTTCTATGTTCGATTGAACTTTTTCGCAAGATATAGTAAAATAGAAATCAATAGTAAAATAGAAACCAAAAAACGAGAAGACACAGAACCAACAGAACGGAGATCATTTAAACCTATGGATAAATCGGAAATTCTTGCACTGCGCCGCGCGGTGCTGGAAAAAGACTTTGCACGCATGAATGACCGCCAAAAGCAAGCCGTGTTCACCGTAAACGGCCCGCTGCTCATTTTAGCGGGCGCAGGCAGCGGAAAAACAACGGTGCTCATCAACCGCATCGCGAATATCCTACGCTACGGCGACGCGTACAACAGCACCTATCTGCGTGACGATCTCGATGAAAATGATATTGCTGCGTGCAAAGCTTATATTGAAAATGGCACGCCGCTCACAACGGAATCGCAGGAGCATTTGAGTGTTTCTGCCTGCGCGCCGTGGCGCATCATGGCTATTACCTTTACAAATAAGGCTGCAGGCGAGCTGAAAGACCGCCTGTGTGCCATGCTGGGCGAGACCGCCAACGACATTTGGGCATCGACGTTCCACTCCACCTGCGCACGTATTTTGCGCCATGACGGCGAACGCATCGGGTATTCCTCGCACTTTACGGTGTACGATACCGACGACCAGCGCCGCTTGATGAAAAGCATCTTAAAAGAGCTCGATATTTCGGAAAAAAACATCACGCCAAAATCGATTTTGAACGAGATTTCCCGGGCAAAGGATTCTTTAATCTCGCCTGCTGAGTACGCCCTCACGGTCGGCGACGATTTCAGATTAAAGATTATCTCCCGCGCGTATACAACGTACCAAAAGCGTTTGGAAGACGCCGATGCTATGGACTTTGACGATCTCATCAACAAAGTAGTGGAGCTCTTCAAAAAGTGCCCGGACGTTCTGGAATACTACCAGAACCGTTTCCGCTATCTAATGGTTGACGAGTATCAGGACACAAACCATGCGCAGTACACATTTGTGCGCATGCTGGCCGAAAAAAGCGGTAACCTCTGCGTGGTCGGCGACGACGACCAGAGCATCTACAAATTCCGCGGTGCGACGATTGAAAACATTCTGAGCTTTGAAAATACGTTTCAGAATGCGACGGTCATTCGTTTGGAGCAGAATTATCGCTCGACGCAGAACATTCTGGACGCTGCGAACGCCGTCATTGAGCATAACACCGAGCGAAAAGGCAAAACGCTGTGGACGCAGAACGGCACCGGCGCCATGATCCACCTGCACACGGCGGAAAACGAAACGGATGAAGCCGAGCGCATCACGAAGATCATCTTAGACGGCGTTGCTGCGGGGCGAAAATTCTCTGATTACGCTGTTTTGTACCGCATGAACTCACAGTCGCTGACATTTGAACGCAATTTTGCAAAGTCCGGCGTACCGCATAGAATTATAGGCGGCACGCGCTTCTACGAGCGCCGTGAGATCCGCGAGATGATCGCATATTTGAGCGTTATCAACAATCCGAGTGATGAAATGCGCCTGCGCCGCATCATCAACACGCCGAAGCGCAGCATTGGCGACCGCTCGGTCGAAGTCGCGGCGCAGATCGGTCAGCAGACGGGTGAGACACTGTTTGAGGTCGTCTCGCACGCGAAAGACTATCCCGCACTGTCCCGTGCCGCAAACAAAATGACGCTTTTCGCCGCACAGATGCAGGGACTCATCGAGCTCAACAACGACGAAAAAGTCACGCTCGGCGAGCTTTATGACGAGCTTGTGGAGCGCATCGATTACCTGAATTTTCTTAAGATCGATGACCCGGAATCCGCAGAAGACCGTGCCGCGAACGTGCAGGAGCTTGCTTCCAACCTGCGCCGTTTTGAGGAGGAGAACCCCGAAGGCACGCTTTCGGATTTTCTCGAAGAAGTTTCGCTCATCACGGACATCGATAATTACGATAATAACGCCGATTCCGTCGTGCTCATGACGGTGCACTCCGCAAAAGGTCTCGAATTCCCGGTGGTGTTCCTGCCGGGAATGGAGGAAAACATTTTTCCGGGCATGGCGAGCGTATATGTACCGTCCGAAGTGGAGGAGGAACGCCGTTTAGCGTATGTTGCCATCACGCGTGCAAAAGAGGAGCTGTACATTTTCCACGCGGAATCCCGCATGATCTTCGGCATGACGAACCGCAACCGCGTTTCGCGCTTTGTGGAAGAAATCCCGGAGACGCTCGTCGAGCACACCCGCTCCCGCGATTACAGTGCGCGCCCAGTCTCTATGCCGAGCTTCGGCGGTGCGAAGCCGTTCGGGGAAGCACCGAAAACAAAATCCGTTGCGGAAGCCGGCGGATTCACGCCGAAGCCGCGCGTAAAGCCCGCGCCTGCCGGTACATACCGCGTAGGCGATACTGTCCTGCACAAGGCGTTCGGCACGGGTCTCATCGTTTCCGCCACGCCGATGGCAAACGATACGCTGCTCGAAGTCGCGTTTGATAAAGTCGGCACCAAAAAGCTGTTTGCAAACTTCGCAAGACTGACAAAAGTATAAAAAGAGTAAGCCGTGCACCTGTTTTCAAAGTGCACGGCTTATATTATTCAAATGCGGTTCTAATTTTGTCTGCCGCAGCCACAGCCGCAGTCGCTCGCTTTCGGTGGGAAAAATTCGTCGGTCGGGAAATCAATCTTGCGGAACAGCTCGCAGGGATTGTCGCCGGAGGTGACGCATTCCTTATCCGGAATGCAGAAATCAAACGCGGGAATGAGCATCTGCACATTCCGCACAATCTGCACGATGGTAAATAGGCCGATCGTCACGTATACGGTGTTTTTCTGCTCTACCGTTTCAAACGCGCCGCCGTAACGGCTTGCAATGCAGTCCGGGATCACGCAGCAGGGCTCGCAGCCGCAGCGGCAGTGCTCGCAAAGCTTTGCGGAAAGCGCCACCGGCTGCGCGACCTGCACAGTCGCCTTGGGTAAGACCTTATTGCCCTGTAAATCGGCTTCGTCACGGCAGCTCTCGCTTGTAAACATCTTCACGTTGCCCTCGCTGCCGTAGAGAATGACCTTCTTATTGAAAATTGAAATACCGCTCACGCGTTCGCAGCCCACTGTCGCGCCGCCGTACAGCTCCAAAGATACGTCAAAGAAAAACGTGAGATCAATGGAATAATACCCGCGGTTAAAGGGGATCGGCTGCATATCAATGTACACAGAGATTACATCAACGTCCCGCACCCGCACATTAGCGGAAGCGTCCACAACGGGCTGCACCGAGGCGGGAAACAGCACACGTAAATCCTCTAAGCAGTCTTTATCTGAACAGGAATCGTAAATGCGCATGGCATCTATGCAGACGGCTTCTTTTAACGCTGCGCCGTTTTCGCAATCGGGTGTCCGCTCATTTTCAGCCATATTTGTAAACCTCCTTTGTGGTTTCTCAATGCCATTGTACGGAAAAGGGCGGGTATTGTGCCTGTCCCGCCGCTTTGCTCGGTTTTTTCGCATTGTAAGAAATTTTTCGGTTGTATATTTCGCCGCAGTTTGCTATAATGAATAGGAATGTACCGCGCTGCGGTGCAAAAAGTCGGCAAAGGCCGGCAAATTTACGCAGAAAGCAGTAAATGAAACTTATGGCATTGATTGTAATTGAAGGTCTGGACGGCAGCGGCAAAGGCACGCAGGCAAAGCTTTTGTATGATTACGCCTTATCGCGCGGCCGCGCACGGCAGATAACGTTCCCGGATTATGACTCTCCGTCTTCGTCGCTTGTAAAAATGTATCTGAAAGGCGATTTCGGAAAAGAGGCGGGAGACGTGAACGCCTACGCCGCAAGCGCATTTTACGCCGTGGATCGCTTTGCAAGCTACCGCATGAAGTGGAAAGACGATTATGCAAGTGGTGTGCCGATCATCTCCGACCGCTATGTGACGTCCAACATTGTATATCAATTAAGTAAGCTGCCAAAAACGGAGTGGAAAGCGTTCGTTTCGTGGCTTGAAGACCTGGAATATGAAAAATTCGGGCTGCCGAGGCCGGATCGTGTGATTTATCTGGATGTGCCGCCGAAAATTTCCCAAAGGCTGCTCACAGAGCGCTACGCAGGCGACACCACCAAAAAAGACATTCACGAAAGCGACATACATTATCTGCTACATTGCAGGGACTGTGCACTGTACGCCGCAGAGCATTTAAACTGGACCGTATTAAACTGCGCCGAGGGCGACACCTTGCGCAGCATTGAAGATATTCATCACGAGATCAAGGAAAAGCTGGAGGATTTATTATGATCTATGTATTTCTTGCAAACGGATTTGAAGAAATCGAAGCGCTCGCGCCCGTGGATATTCTGCGCCGCGCAGAGCTTGAAGTAAAGACCGTCGGCGTCGGCGGCAAAACAATCACCGGCTCCCACGGCATCACCGTAACAGCTGACATCGAAGAAAAAGACGTTACAACGGACGATATGGAGCTGATGATCCTGCCCGGCGGCATGCCCGGCACACTGAACCTCGAAAAATCGCCGATCGTCACAACCTGCGCGGAATACTGCGCAAAGAACGACATTTACCTTGCGGCAATCTGCGCTGCACCGAGCGTTCTCGGCCATCTCGGCCTCCTGAACGGTAAGGAAGCCATCTGCTTCCCGGGCTTTGAAGGCGAATTAAAGGGCGCCACAATCTCCGAAAAGCCGGTCTGCGTAGACGGCAAGATCGTCACGGCAAAAGGCATGGGCGTTGCCGTGCAGTTTGGCTTGACGCTTGCTGGACTGCTGACCGACAAGGACGTTGAAAAGAAGATCCACGACGGCATTCAGTGCACGGATTGATGATCGATATAACCGAAAAAAACGCACTGCGCCGAAAAATGCGTGCGGCACGCAAAGCCTGCACGGATCGCGCTACACGGGATGACTGCCTTTTGCAGCGGCTCATGGCACTTTCGGTGTACCAAAAGGCATCGTGTGTTTTGAGCTACGTAAGCTTCGGCACGGAAGTGGATACGCTCAGAATTCTCGATCGTGTACTTGCAGACGGCAAAGCGCTTTACGTACCGAAATGCGTGCCAAACACGAACCGCATGGTGTTTTACCGCATCTCGGCTTTACGCGATCTTTCGCCGGGCGCTTACGGCATTTTGGAGCCGAAAGAAGCAGAGGCATATCAAGATGAGGCGAATGCACTGTGCCTTGTGCCGGGACTGGCGTTTTCAGCAGACGGCGCACGGCTCGGGTACGGCAACGGGTACTACGATACGTTTTTTGCGCAGCACCTGGTTTTAAAGCTCGGCCTATGCTACGATTTTCAGCTCGTGCCGCAAGTGCCGGCGCAGCCGCACGATGTGCGCATGGACGGTATTTTGACCGACAAGCGGCTCGTTTTGACGGCAGATGAAGAAAGGATGGAATGAAAAATATGAGTGATAACGGCAGGCGCTACGCCCCGAAGGACGCGACACCGCGCAGCCAGAATTCGCGCGAATTCAAGCTGAATCTTTCCGAAGATCAGCTCAATCACACAGACGAACTGGAGGACTTGCAGGGCTATGCCGGCAGCCGCGCACCACAGCGTGTGGAAGAAAGCTCTGCCGGTGCACGCTCCGCCCGTGCGGAACGCAATCAGAAAAAGGAAGCGAAGGAGCACAAGAAAAGAAACCGTGTAAAGGCCAGAAAAAACAAGCGCATTTTCGCGTTCACGTGGCTTGCCATGGTTATTCTGGTCTCTTTAACCCTCGCTTCGTACCTGATTGGCGGCTCCAACGATTTTCTCGGTGTAGACCGCACGGATTCCGAAGTGGAGGTCACAATTCCCGAAAACGTGACGCAGGAGCAGCTGACAGACATTCTTTACAAGAGCCACGCGATCGATAAGCCGGAGTTTTTCTCCCTTTTCTGCAAATTCACCACGGAAATGGAGTATTTTGAACCCGGCACGTATACGATCAAAACAAACTACGATTATAAGCAGCTTGTCAATACCTTACAGTCCGGTCCGGATCTCGGCGAAGAGATCACCGTCATGTTCCGTGAGGGCATCACGGTGCAGCAGCTTGCCGCTTTGCTGGAAGAAAACGGCCTGCACACTGCAGACGAGATCCTTGAAGCTTGCAACTCTTCGAATTACGACAGCTACTCGGATGTTGCAGCCATCACGAACACAAGTGACCGCTACTATAAGCTCGAGGGCTATCTGTTCCCGGATACGTACCAGTTCTTTGAAAACGATACGGTAGAATCGATCCTTGACCGCTTCCTCAATAACTTTGAAAATAAGCTCACCGACGAAATGCGCGATGACATTGCGAAATCCGGCTATACCACGGATCAGATCATCACGCTCGCTTCCATCATTCAGGCAGAGGCTGCAGATACAAAAGATATGTATAAAGTTTCCGCTGTTTTGCACAACCGACTGGAAAGCGGCGCAGAGCATGACATCTACACGCTGGACTGCGACTCCACAGTTTATTATCCGTACAAAACGGCAAATGACGCGCCGGAGGGCTTTGTAAGCTCGTACTCCACGTATGACAACAACGGCCTGCCGGCAGGCCCGATCTGCAACCCGGGTCTTGATGCCATTATGGCGGCAATCTATCCATCAACCAGTGATGATTGTCGTAATGCCTATTATTTCTGTCATGACAGCAATGGTAAGGCTTACTACGCTTCCACGATGGATGATCATTTGATGAACATGGCGGAAGCCGGTCTGCTGTAACCGACACAACATTTACGATAACAAAGCTACCTGTGCCTTTCCGGCGAATTTTGTCCGGGAAGGCACAAATGCAGTAAAGGAATGAATTTCATGGAACAAAAACGATATAACGCGCCGGAGCTTCTGGCGCCGGTCGGCGATATGGAGCGCCTTATTTCTGCCGTGCGCTACGGTGCGGACGCGGTGTATCTTGCCGGTAAATCCTTCGGCATGCGCTCTGCACCTTCCAATTTTACAAACGAGGAGCTTGAAGAAGCTGTAAAATACTGCCACGCGCAGGGCGTGAAGGTCTATGTCACCTGTAATATTCTGCCGCATAACGCAGAACTTGCCGCGCTGCCGGCGTTTCTCGAGTTTTGCCAGGCAATCGGTGTAGACGCGTTCATCATGACCGACCTCGGCGTGATGGCCATGGCAAAAAAATACGCGCCGAATGTCGCGATACACATTTCCACGCAGGCCGGCGTTGTGAATTATGAGACCGCAAACGCGTTTTATAACATGGGCGCAGAGCGCGTCGTGCTGGCACGCGAGCTTTCATTTGAAGAAATCGCGGAGATCCGCGCGAAAACGCCGAAGGCGCTCGAAATCGAAGCATTTGTGCACGGTGCGATGTGCGTTTCGTTCTCAGGCCGCTGCCTGCTTTCAAACTACATGACCGGCAGAGACGCAAACCACGGCGATTGCGCGCAGCCGTGCCGCTGGGATTATTACCTCATAGAACGCACGCGTCCGGATCAGGTGTTCACGATCGAACAGGATCAGAAATCGACGTATGTCTTCAATTCCCGCGATATGTGCATGATCGAGCACATTCCGCAGTTCATCGAATGCGGCATTTCGAGCCTCAAAATTGAGGGCCGCGCAAAGTCCGCGTATTACGTTGCCTGCGTGACGAATGCGTACCGCCACGGCATCGATGCTGTCATGAACGGTGAGCCGCTTCCGCAGTGGGTCGTGGACGAGACAGAGAAGATCAGCCATCGCGCGTACAGCACCGGGTTTTACAGCGGTCACGAGCCGGGGCAGACCGTAAACAGCGGCGGATACATCCGCGGCTGGGATGTTGCGGCCGTGTGCACCGGCGAAGAAAATGGCATGATGCGCCTTTCACAGCGCAACCGCTTCTTCCGCGGCGAGACTGTCAGCGTACTGGAGCCGGGCGAAGTGCCGTATGACCTCACACTCAGTGACATCTACAACGAGGATATGGAGCCAATCGAATCCGCACCGCACGCGACGATGACGGTCTACCTCAAGACCGACCGAAAAATCAAAGAGGGCGCGTTTCTAAGAGTGAAGCGCGGCTGAATAACACCTCCGTTTAGGGCCCATACTTTTCCTATACGGAGGTGTTTTTATGTCTACACGCAGGATCATCGCAACGTATGCGTTTGTGATGTTCTTTCTCGTCATCGCACTGCTCGGCACCGTGACCGCCGCTTTCGGCGGCACAAGCTATACGGAAGCCGCCGGGCGGCAGAGTTTATATACCTTAACGGCCGCCAAGGCGCGCGGCACGATCTACGACCGCAATTTGCAGCCGCTCACAAACGCCGAGCGTGTTTATGTCGCTGCGGTAATTCCTTCGCGGGAAACGCTTGCCAAATTAAACCGCGCTGTACCGGAAGAAAAACGCGAAGTCCTGCGTACGGCGCTTGAAAGCGGAAAGCCGTTTCTGATCGAAGTCACAACACCCGTCAGTGATGACGGCATCCAGACATTTTCCGTCACAAAACGGTATGCAAACCCGCAACCGGCGGCGAATCTGCTCGGGTATCTCGACAGCGACTATAACGGCGCGGACGGTGTGGAAAAAAGCTTCGACGCACTGCTTGCGGAAAACCACGGGGAAATCGACGTTACCTTCGCCATTGATGCGCTCGGCAATGCCATCTCCGGCGAAACAATGCACGTGGAAAACACATACCGCATTGCGGACGGCGGCGTAATGCTGACGCTGGATAAGCGCATACAGCAGTGTGTGGAAAATGCCTGCGCGGAAATCAAAAAAGGCGCCGCCGTCATTTTAGATTGCAAAACCGGCGAAATTCTGGCTTCCGCAAGCTTCCCGGCCGTAGACCCGAACGACCTTGCTGCGTGCATGGAAAATGAAGATGCACCGTTTGTAAACCGTGCCCTGTGCGCGTATACGCCCGGTTCGGTCTTTAAGCTCATCTGCGCTGCCTCGGCGCTCGAATACGGCATCGATTACAAGGAGGTGTATACCTGCACCGGAAGCATTGTTGTTGACGGCCTCACGATCACTTGCTACGGCGGCAAAGCACATGGGGAAGTGAATCTCCACACGGCGTTGCGCAGCTCGTGCAACGGGTATTTCATACAGCTCGTGCAGAAGCTCGGCGCGGAAAAGATTTTAAGTATGGCGGAAAAGCTCGGCTTTGGTACATCTGTTTCGCTTGCAGACAATTTAGAAACGGCCGCAGGCTCGCTTTCGAACGTGCAAGCCCTTAAAAACGCCCGTGCGCTGGCGCTGTTTTCGTTCGGCCAGGGTGAAACGACTGTCTCACCGCTGAATTTGGCCGCTGCCGTAAACGCCATCGCCGCTGACGGCATTTATATGACGCCGCAGCTCGTATATGGCACGGTCGATACAAATTTATCCGTACAGGAAACCGAAGAAAACACCGGTGAAAAAGTCATGGAGCCGACGACCGCCGCACGCTTACGTGCCTATATGGAAAGCACAGCACGGTTCGGTACAGCACGGATCGGCGCGCCGCAAAACTGTGTTTCCGGCATCAAGACCGGCACGGCGCAGACAGGTGTATATGACGAAAACGGGGAAGAAATCGAGAATTATTGGTATGCAGGCTACATCTGCAATGCACAGGAAGAGCCGCTTTATACCCTCGTCGTGCTGGAGGAAACCGCCGGCGAAATGCATGTGCCGCAGGCTTTCCGTAAAATCGGCGAAGCACTTGCCGATTTTAATTGACAAGCCGGTAAAAAAGCATTATAATAAGATGCGTATGAGGGGTGGAGATATGGCAAGCCTGAATCTTGAAGCTATGCAGCAGATTCAAAAAGAACTGCAAGCAAAATATCTCGAAAAGTGGGGAGGCCTTTCTCCGAAAATCGGTCGCGATAAGCTCCTTTGGATGATGATTGAAGCCGGTGAAGTTGCCGACATCATCAAGAAAAAGGGTGACGATGCGATTTTGAACGACCCCGAGACCAGACACCACTTCACGGAAGAAGTGTGTGATGTGCTCATGTATTTAAACGATGTTCTGCTGTGCTACGGCATCACGCCGAATGAAGTCGAGAACGTATATCTCGAAAAGCACAAACGAAACATGAGCCGCTGGTGATTTTAGATTTTAATTTGTTTTATAGCAAAAGGCACGGGCAAATGCACATAGCTGTACCGAACAGAGAGCGGATCCACAGGCTGGAAGATCCTCGGAAAACACCATGTACAGGCCAACCCGTATGACTGCCGCACAGTGATGAGCTGTGCCGTTTTCCGCGTTAAGGAATTCAAAGTGGTGTATGAAGAAAAGCTTCATGCACAATTTGGGTGGTACCACGGAACTGTCCGTCCCATTGCGGAGGACAGTTCTTATTTTTTTGTAAGGAGTGGCAAAACATGAATATGGACTATTGCCTTTCCGAGCTCAAAGCCCTGCTTTCCATCGATTCTCCGTCCGGCTTTACGGATAAAGCGGCGGACTATCTTATCGGTGAACTGACAGCACTCGGCTACGCTCCGGAAAAAACAAGAAAGGGCGGCGTTTTCTGCTGCCTCGGCGGCGAGGGCAGCCCGCTTGTGCTGATGGCACACGTAGACACGCTCGGCGGCATGATTTCCACAATCAAGCCGAACGGCCGCATCACGATCACGCCGATCGGCGACCTGCGCGCCGAAAACTGCGAAGCGGAGAACTGCCGCATTTACTCGCGCTTCTCCGGCGTTTACAGCGGCACCTTGCAGCTTTGCAATGCGTCGATCCACGTGAACGGCTCCTACGGTGAAAAGCTGCGCACATTTGAAACGACCGAGGTCGTGCTCGACGAGCCGGTAAAATCCGCCGATGATGTGCGCGCACTTGGCATTGAAGCGGGCGATTTCGTCTGCTTCGACCCGCGCACCGTCATCACGGAAAGCGGCTATATCAAGAGCCGTTTCCTAGATGATAAGCTCAGCGCCGCCATGCTGCTTGCGCTCGCAAAGGAGATCAAAGACAACAACCGCACTTTAAAGCGCAAGGTCTATCTGCACTTTACGGTGTATGAGGAGGTCGGACACGGTGCTTCCGCTTCCGTGCCGAGCGATGCTGAAGAGCTCATCAGCGTAGACATGGGTTGCGTGGGCGACGGGCTCACCTGCACGGAGCGCGAAGTTTCCATCTGCGCGAAGGATTCCGGCGGCCCGTACAATTACGCCGTGACAACCGCGCTTGTGGAAGCGGCGAAGTCCGTCGGTGCAAAGTATGCCGTGGACGTTTATCCGCACTACGGCTCCGACGTAGAGGCATCGCTGCGTTCCGGCTGGGACGTGCGTCACGGCCTCATCGGCGCAGGCGTTTACGCTTCACACGGCTACGAGCGCTCCCACATTGAAGGCGTCGAAAATACGTTAAAGCTGCTTGAGGCTTATGTTTTAGACTGAGCTTAGGCTTTTTATATTATTCTATCTGCAAATTATAGAAGGAATGGTGAATACAATGCAGTGGACAGGATTAAATGATCTCAGAGAAAAGTATCTTTCTTTCTTTGAGTCTAAGGGACATCTGCGCCTGCCGAGCTTCCCGCTGATTCCGAAGGATGACAATAGCCTTCTTCTGATCAACTCCGGCATGGCCCCGATGAAAAAGTATTTTACGGGTGAAGTGACCCCGCCGAGGAAGCGCGTTACCACCTGCCAGAAGTGCATTCGTACCCCGGATATCGAGCGCGTGGGCATCACGGCACGCCACGGTACATTCTTCGAGATGCTTGGCAACTTCTCCTTTGGCGATTACTTCAAAAAGGAGGCAACCGCCTGGGCTTGGGAGTTCTTTACAAAGGTTCTCGAGATGCCGGCAGATAGGCTTTATATCTCCATTTACCAAGACGACGATGAAGCGTTTGACATCTGGACAAAGCAAAACGGCGTAGACCCGTCGCACATGGTACGCCTCGGCAGAGAAGATAACTTCTGGGAGCATGGCTCCGGCCCGTGCGGTCCGTGTTCCGAAATTTATTTTGACCGCGGCGAAAAGTATGGCTGCGGCAAGCCCACCTGCGGCGTGGGTTGCGACTGCGACCGTTACGTTGAGGTTTGGAACCTCGTTTTCACACAGTTTGAGAACGACGGCAACAACAACTACACGCCGCTTGATCACCCGAACATCGATACCGGCATGGGTCTTGAACGTTTGGCATGTGTGATGCAAGGCGTGGACAACCTGTTCCTTGTCGATACCGTGCAGAACATCATGAAGCATATCTCCCGCATTGCAAATGTGCAGTACGGTGCGGACGAAAAGTCCGATGTTTCTCTGCGCGTCATTACGGACCACATCCGCAGCACGACGTTTATGATCAGCGATGGTGTTATGCCGTCCAACGAAGGCCGCGGCTATGTGCTCCGCCGTCTGCTCCGCCGCGCGGCACGCCATGGCAGACTTCTCGGCATCAACCACCCGTTCCTCGCGGACGTTGTAGATACTGTCATTCACGAGAACGAATGCGCTTACCCGGAGCTGCGTGAAAAGAGCGCTATGATCAAAAAGGTCATCGCGTTTGAGGAAGAAAACTTCTATAAGACCATTGATAAGGGTTTCGCGCTGCTCAACGACATCATCGACCGCACTGATGCAAAGGTGCTTTCCGGCGAAGACGCGTTCCTGCTCAGCGATACGTTCGGCTTCCCAATTGACCTGACCAAGGAAATCCTTTCCGAAAAAGGCATGAGCGTTGACGAAGACCGCTTCCGCGCACTGGTACTCCAGCAGCGTGAGACGGCTCGTGCAAGCCGCAAGAATGCCGGTGCAGACGCATGGGCGGGCGACTCCGATGTGCTTGACGACATTGCAAAGACCGAGTTTGTCGGCTACACCGATATGAAGGCAACCGCAAAGGTCACGGCTATCGTGAAAGATGGTGCACGCGTTGAAGCTGTCGAGACCGGCGACGACATCGTGTTCACACTCGACCGCACCTCTTTCTATGCGGAAAGCGGCGGTCAGGTCGGTGATACCGGCGTCATCACGAACGATTCCTGCACCATCCGCGTTCTGGATACCACGAAGAATGCAGCGGGTGTATTTATCCACAAGGCTGTTGTGGAGGAAGGCTTCCTCCGCGAAGGCGACACCGTTGAGGCTGTTGTAGATGTTGAGAGACGCAGAGCGATCATGCGCAACCACACGGCAGCTCACCTCCTGCAGGCTGCACTGCGCTCCGTGCTCGGCGACCATGTTGAGCAGGCCGGTCAGCTCGTCAACGAGAATGCCGTTCGTTTCGACTTCACGCACTTCTCCGCCCTGACGGACGAAGAGCTGCTCGCGGTTGAGAACCTCGTCAACGAGAAGATCCTCGAAGACATCAAGGTTGAGTGCCGCGAAATGCCGATCGAAGAAGCAAAGAAGCTCGGTGCTATGGCGTTATTCGGCGAAAAATACGGCGACGTCGTGCGCGTTGTAACGGTAGGCGAATTCTCTAAGGAATTCTGCGGCGGCACGCATATCGATTCCACCGCTAAGCTCGGCCTCTTCAAGCTCGTCAGCGAATCCTCCGTTGCAGCCGGTGTGCGCCGTATCGAAGCGGTCACAGGTCTCAACGTCATTAAGATGATCTACGCAACGAACACGCTGCTCAAGGATACCGCTGTTGCGATGAAAGTCAATAACCCGTCCGACCTCCCGGCAAAAGCTGCACAGGTCAACGCCGACCTCAAGGAGAAGGACAGAGAGATCGAATCCATGCGCTCCAAGATTGCATCCATGAACCTTGGCTCCATTCTGGATAACGCCGTGGAAGTTAAGGGTGTCAAGATCGTTACGGCGATGCTCTCCGGCACAGGCAGCGACGCACTGCGCACCATGTGTGATAAGATCCGCGACGAAAAGAGCGATACGGCCATTGTAGCCGTGCTCGCAGGCGTTCTGGACGGAAAGGCAACGCTTGCAGCAACCGCAACGAAAGCGGCACAGGCAAAGGGCGTCAAAGCCGGCGTGCTTGTAAAGGCAGTTGCACAGCTCACCGGCGGCAACGGCGGCGGTAAGCCGGACTTCGCTATGGCAGGCATCAAGGACCAGACGAAGATTGACGAAGCCCTTGCAGCCGTTGAAAAGATTCTCAGCGAACAGATCTAAGTTCTCTCTATACGTTCTATATAAAATTTCAAGAAAGGAGAAAGGCAAATGGACTGCATTTTCTGCAAGATTGCCAACGGCGAGATTCCGAGCACGAAGGTCTACGAAGACGACAAAATGCTCGCATTCCGCGACCTCGACCCGCAGGCGCCGGTGCACATTCTGATGATTCCAAAGGAGCACATCGCTTCCGCAGATGACCTTACGGAAGAAAACGCGCAGATCGTCGCACATATTTTCACGGTTGCAAAGAAGATTGCGGCGGCAGAAGGTCTCACGAACGGCTACCGCATCGTCAACAACTGCGGCGAAGACGGCGGACAGACCGTAAAGCACCTGCATTTCCACCTGCTCGGCGGACGCTCTATGGCGTGGCCTCCGGGCTGATTTCCCGCATATAACGAAAATCGATAATTTTTGAAGGTAGGTTTTTACAATGGGTGAAGTTTATAAGATGACGATCGCCGGCTGCGAACGCGAGCTGCCGATCTGCCCGATCAGCGACACGCTGGATATTGCCGGTTTTGTTATGTTCGGCGATGTAGAGATCACCGAGAAGGCCGCAAAAGCGCTGATGGAAAAGTGCCCGGAGCACGACATCATCATCACAGCGGAGTCTAAGGGCATTCCGCTGGCTTACGAGATGGCGCGCATCGGCTGCCGTCAGTACGTTGTTGCACGTAAGGGCATCAAGGCGTACATGACGAACCCGATCAAGGTCGAGGTGAAATCCATCACGACCGACCACATCCAGACGCTGTACCTCTCCGAAGAAGACTGCGCAATGCTGAAGGGTAAGCGTATTCTCATCGTAGACGACGTCATCAGCACCGGTGAATCGCTGAGCGCGTTGGAAGATCTCGTGCATGAGATCGGCGGTAACGTCGTCGGCAAGGCGGCTGTGCTCGCCGAGGGCGATGCAAAGGATCGTACGGATATCATCTATCTGGAGCCGCTCCCGCTGTTCTTCAAGTAATTTCATAAAAGCTAAAAAAGCTGTTCGCTTCGGCGGGCAGCTTTTTGCTTTTTATAGGGTATTTCCGGCAGCTTCAATGCATAAAAATCTATGGGTGATGCGGCTTGAAACGATATTTGTCTTTTAAAATCGCGTATATTCCTGTGGTGTTTTTCCTCGGTGCTCTGACATTTTTTGTGTGCTCTGTTTTGGGTGCGGTACATGCGGTATCTGTGGCCGCAGCACAGACCGAAAACCGCCCCGTGATCGTTCTGGACGCAGGGCACGGTGGGGAAGACGGCGGGGCCGTAGGCGTAAACGGTGTGGAAGAGAAAACGGTAAACCTTGCCATTGCGCTGTTTGTGCGGGAAAAGCTCGAAGCTGCGGGCTACCCCGTGAAAATGATTCGCGAAACGGACACCGCCGTCGGCGATACCACACTGAGCACATTAAACGAACGAAAGCGGTCTGATATTTTATACCGCACACAGATCGTAAACGAAACTGAGAACTGTATTTTTGTGAGCATTCATCAAAACTTTTTTGAGCAAAGTCAATACAGCGGCGCACAGATGTTTTACTCAGCAAATAATGCTAAAAGCGCCGACCTTGCCGAAACCATCCGCCGTACGGTCATCGAGCAGGTGCAGCCGGATAACACGCGCGCCTGCAAGCAGGCAGAAAGCCGCGTGTATATTTTGAGCCATGTAGACGTACCCGCCGTGTTTGCAGAATGCGGGTTCCTCTCAAACCCGGAAGAAGCTGAAAAGCTGTGCGACGAAAACTACCAAAAGAAATTGGCGGCGGCTATCGCGGATGGCATTATCGCCTTTTGCAAAGCGGAATAACTCTTTACAAAACATCTGTTCCGTGGTAAAATAGGCTTAGAATTATACAAAATGAGGGCGGTGCGCGTTATGGCGGCTAAAAATAAAATCGTCTACATCTGCTCAAACTGCGGGTTTGAATCCGCAAAGTGGGCGGGAAAGTGCCCGGATTGCGGCGAGTGGAACACCATGGAGGAATCAGTCAAAACGGCTGTTTCCGCAAAATCCGCCGCTTCCGGGTATTCTTCTTCAGCTTCTACGCTGCTGACGCGCCCGCTTGCAATTTCAGAGATCGATACGGAGGACGAGCATCGTTATCATACCGGACTTTCGGAGCTTGACCGCGTGCTTGGCGGCGGCCTTGTAAAAGGCTCGCTCGTGCTCATCAGCGGCGATCCGGGTATCGGCAAATCAACCATTCTTTTGCAGATCTGCGAATACCTCGGGCAAAAGCTGCGTATTTTATATGTTTCCGGCGAAGAATCTGCACGGCAGATCAAGCTGCGCGCAGGGCGTCTCGGTGTTTCCAGCCCCAACCTGCGCATTTTGGCGGAAACGGACGTGCAGCTTGTGGTGGAGCACATTCGCACCGAAAAACCGGATATCGTGATGATCGACTCCATCCAAACGATGAACTTTACCGATCTCAATTCGTCGCCCGGCAGCGTCACACAGGTGCGCGAATGCACGAACGCGATCATGCGCTGCTCCAAGTCGCTCGATATTCCGGCGATTCTCGTCGGTCACGTCAACAAAGACGGCGCCATCGCGGGTCCAAAGGTGTTGGAGCACATTGTGGACGCCGTGCTGTACTTCGAGGGCGACCGCCAGATGACGTACCGCATTCTGCGCGCCGTAAAAAACCGCTATGGCTCCACAAACGAGATTGGTGTATTCGATATGGGGGAAGCGGGGCTGCGGCAGATCGAAAACCCCTCGCAGGCGATGCTTTCCGGCCGCCCGACGAACGCTTCCGGCACATGCGTAACCGCCGTAATGGAGGGCACACGTCCGCTGCTCGCGGAGATTCAAGGCCTTGCAACGACAAGCGGCTTCGGCACGCCGCGCCGCATGTCCACGGGCTTTGATTATGCGCGTATGGCGCTGATTTTGGCCGTTCTGGAAAAGCGTGCAGGTTTCTATTTTTCCAATTTAGACGCGTATTTGAACGTCGTCGGCGGCCTGCGCATCGATGAGCCGGCGGTCGATCTGGCCGTTGCAATGGCACTCGTATCAAGCCTGAAAGACACGCCAATCCGCGATGATACCGTCGTGTTCGGCGAGATTGGTCTTGCAGGCGAGCTGCGGTCGGTCAGTCATATCGAGTCCCGCGTTTCGGAAGCATATCGACTGGGATTCACGCGCTGTGTACTGCCGTACCACAGCATGAAGAGCATTGATTCAAAAAGATTCAGCGGGGTGGAGCTCATCGGCGTCCACAACGTGAGGGAGGCGTTTGACGCATGTGTGCAGTAAAAGAACGATTTGTTGAAAAGCCGAATCTGCCGGAAAGCAAGGTCACGACAGCGGCGGTCTCCGGCGCATATCCGGAGATTTTGGAAGCTTTAAAAGCGCATGGTATTCGGTGCGTCACAACGGAGTTTGACACGCGTCTGCCGGATCCGATCGCGTACCATGCAGATATGCAGATGTTTCATTTGGATAAGGGACGCACGTTTGTTCTGCGCGGAGAAGAGGCACTCAAAAAGCAGCTTACGGATATCGGCTATCAGGTAGCGGAGACTGCCATGACTCCGGAGCCGAAATATCCGAAAGATGTTCTTTGCAACATGTTAAACCTGAACGGCACGGTGCTTGCAAACCTCGGTGTTATGGATCCGAACATTTACACCTGTCTGGAAGACGCCGGCCTTAAAATGAGGCATGTCAACCAAGGCTACACGCGCTGTGCGACGGCTGTTGTGGCGAAAGACGCGATCATCACGATGGATCTCGGCATTCGCGCACTGGCGCAGTTTTTAGGCATCGACGTGCTGCTTGTGCACGAAGAAAACGTTTTTCTGGATGGCTACGATTACGGCTTCTTAGGCGGCTGCTGTGGCCTGATCGACAAAAATGTGGTAGCGTTCACAGGCAAGCTCGATTCTTTAGAGTGCGCGGCGGAGATTCGTGCGTTTTTCGAAAAGCACTGCGTACAGTACATTGAGCTGACACAAAACCAGATGATTGACATCGGCGGCATTTTACCGCTGATGGAGCTTGATGCATAATTCTTAATTCTATACGCCTGTGTATTCATGTACAAGCACCCAAACACGCACATTTCAAAACAGATTCACACGGAAGCATACAAAGGGGCTTGAATCTAAAAAATCCAAAATTATACAAAATAGATATTTTGTATAATTTAGGGAGCAGCATTTTACGAATAGCTGGCTTTTCAAGCGGGTTTTCGTAAAACCTGCGAGATCATCCGTTTTAGCCCAACCCAATGTTTTGCGTTTCAGCTTACTTAAAATAAACGCATTTATTATGAATTGTGATTGTGTGCGTTGATTCTTTGTAAATCTCGACTGCGGAAATCCATGCGTTTCTCAATAAGATTGTTTTTAATAACCTCGGCTCCGTTTTCTCTGCTGTCGGTTTAAGTACCGCAGCATATCTATACGTCTCGTTCCGAATTATAATGATAATCCAAGAGTAAATTCAAGTACCGATTAGGCCAAATCCGAAAGTTTTGCAGCCAACGGAGCCGAACACCAAGCTGCAGCTTTAAAATTCAAAATTTGTGAGGTGTACCCGTTATGGATATTTTGCCTGAAATGCCGGAGATTGTGCGGCAATATGCTTTATATTACCGCAACATCAAAGGCCGCGCGCCGAAGACTGTAAACGAATACTGCTCTGACCTGCGGACATTCTTTCGCTTCATGAAACATTTTCGCGGATATGTTTCACAAGATACACCCATGGAGGAGATCCAGATCGACGATATTGACCTTGAATTTATCCGTTCCATCACGACGATGGACATTTTTGAATTCATGAACTACGCTGCCGACGGACGCAGCAACATGAGCTCCACGCGTCAGCGAAAATCTTCGAGTCTCAAAAGCTTTTTTAACTACCTGACCGTGCACGAGGGTCTTTTGGATTCTAATCCCACAGAGAACCTGACCCCGCCGAAAAAAGCCAAAACCCTTCCCCGCTACCTCACGTTAGAGCAAAGCCGCGAGCTTTTAAACGCCGTGGACGGGCCGGATAAAGAGCGTGACTATTGCATTTTGACGCTGTTTTTAAACTGCGGCATGCGCCTTTCCGAGCTTGTTTCCATCAACATGAGCGACGTGATCCACAACAACTCCACCCTGCGCATCGTCGGTAAAGGCAGCAAAGAACGCATCGTATACTTAAATGACGCATGCTTAGCTTCTATCGATGCCTACGTGCGTGTGCGCCCAAAGGACGACGTGAAAGATAAAAACGCGCTGTTCATCAGCAACCGCGGCACACGCATCAGTCCTAAAACCGTACAGGCCATGGTCAATAAATACCTCACGAAAATCGGGCTTGGCGGCGCGGGATACTCCGTACACAAGCTGCGGCACACGGCGGCGACGCTGATGTATCAATACGGCAACGTGGATATTCGCGTTTTGCAGGATATTCTGGGCCACGAAAATCTCGGTACTACAGAGATCTACACGCACACCTCCAGCAAGCAAATGGAGGAAGCCGTAAACGCCAACCCACTTTCCAAAATACGTGAAAAGACTGATAAGAATGAGAAATAATTAAAATTGAGCAAAATGAAAGCCTCTATCGATTTCAGTTCGATAGAGGCTTTTATGTTTGTTTTAAATTACTGTAAATGATCGGAAGTATCCGTTTTATCCGAGAACAGAGATTCCTGCTCCATGATCTTACGGTCGATCAAGCGGCCGTTCACGTAAACGTACTGCGGCTTGTCATCGTCATCGTCGTCGTCCAACTCATCATTGTCGAAATTGAACGTATCGCCGTCTTTGGCTACGCGAATTTCAGCGTCCTTCGCTTCCGCTTCCTTTTTGTAGAACGGCTGGATCAGGTACGTATCAAGCAACGAATACGTCGCAAAGCTCGTCAGATAGCTGATGAACGCACACAGGAAAATGATTACGAGCAGCAGCGGGATCACCGCAAATGCCGCCGGGCAGAACAAAAACGCAATGAACAAACCCGCAAGGATTGCCGTAATCATCAGGTTGCGCAATAAGCCCATAATAGAGAAAATAAACGCGTTTCTGTAAATGTGGCGCAGCTTCAAGTCAAACGTGACGATCATAACCGGAATGTAATACTGCGCAAACAGCATTAGAATCGACAGGATGCAGCAAACTGCAAGCGGAATCATAAACATCCAGTTGTCCGATACACGTGTGGAATAAAAGAAGATTGAGAAACTCAAGATTACATATGCGAGATACACGATCACGCCGTTCAAAAGTGCCGGCTTCCAGTTGTTTTTCACAGCGTCCCAGAAATCCGACCAAACGAACGCATGCTCTTCCCTTGCGAAGTTTCGCGTTACATACGCTAAGCCGCATGTGAACGGCGAAAGCAGGATGAGCGGCAGTGTAACCGCATACAGAATGTACAGGTCAAGCACACCGAAGAACGACGTTGCATAAAGAAAGTGCGGAATCGGTAAAAGGAATACGCCCACCATCAACGCGATGACCACAATAAATGGGATCATAAATATCAGATTCAACTGCACCAGTTTAGACAACTTTCGCCACAAGATCTCAAAAAAACGTACCGGCGCTGCCTTTTTCGGTTCATCTTTGTCAACGCCCGGACCCGGCTTATCATAATTACCGAAAAGTCCTAAAAATGCCACAAAATCAACTCCAGAATTAGATTAACTCGTTTTTGCACGAGGATGACACTCATTATACACGCTTTTCACGTGATTATCAAGGTCTAATAAATGAACATATACCTGTGTGGACGAAATATCTGCATGTCCCATCATGGTTTGAATATCTTTTACGGAAGCACCGCCCTGCAAAAGGTGCATGGCAAACGAATGACGCAGCGTGTGCGGCGTAATCTCCTTCGTAATGCCGGCCTCCGCCGTATACGCCTTGATAATTTTCCAGAAACCCTGGCGCGTCAAACGCAAGCCGTTCAGATTGACAAACAGCGCGTCTCCGCTGTTGTCCGGGTCCACGATCAAATCGCGCATACGGTAAAGATAATCGGATACAGCAACGACCGCTTTCGCATAAATCGGAATGGTGCGCACGCCCTTGGTACCGCGGCAGAACAGCTTTCCCGTGCGCAGGTTGATATCCTGCACGTTGAGGTTGATGAGCTCACTGACGCGAATACCGGTGGCATAAAGAAGCTCCAGCATCGCTTTATCGCGGCAGCCCTTAGCTTCCGTGACATTCGGCTGGGAAAGCAGCAGGTCTATCTCCTCGCTTGTCAGCGTCTGCGGCAGCTTTTTCGGCTCTTTTTCAAGCTTTACGGATTTCGCCGGGTTCACCTGCATATCCCCGCGCAGGATGAGAAACTTATAAAAGCAACGCACAGAGGCAATATTGCGGGAGATCGTGGAATTTGTGCGGTTTAAGCTGTGCAAATGCTGCACATACGCTTCCACCGTCTCCGTTTCTACTTCGAGTGGAGATGTTATATTTTCACCCTCCAAGTAGCGCAGAAAAGCCGAAACATCGCGCAGATAAGAATCCCGCGTATTTACGGAACTCGGTTTCTGCACGAGCATGTACTCGCGAAACAGCACGAAGTATTCATCCATGTTCATTCATTTCGGCCTCCTTTGCTTTAAAATCTAAATTTGCAAAATCAAAAAGTGCAATGTACCGTATAAAATCGAAATGAAAACCAGCGCCGCAAACGCAAACAAAAACCGCACGGTGCATTTTTTTACGGAAAGCGGTTCTCCGTTTCCGAAAAACACCCGACAGCTGCGCCTCGCCGTGCGAAGCGCTTCCGCCGCAAGCAGCAAAAGCACCGTGATGCATAGCATTGTCATCGGCAGATAATCAAAGCACCGCCGAAAATACGATCCGATACCCTCAAGCCGGATCAGTGCCGTAAGCGACGTGCCAAGCGTGAAGCCCTTCAGAATTATCGCAGCGGGAATCACAAGCACACCTAAAAACGTCATGCCAAATAAAAAAATCGGCAATGCATAAAAAAGCGAATCAAATAAAAATGCGGAAAATACAAACGAAAAGTCCGTTCCCGTTTCAAACGGCCCCCTAAACCACACAGAGCCGGAAACCGGCGCCATAGCTATTTGCGATGTCCGTGCAAATAAGCAACCGAACAAAAAGCCAAGCAGGAACAAAATGCGCAAAGCCATCAAAACAGATAAGCTACGTGGTTTTGCATATTTCGGCTTTGCTTCCATTTTCGTTCACCACCTGTAAAAGATGGTCAATCTATATGTGAAGCGCCGCCGTATTATGCCTTGCACACTCACACGGAAAGTTCTTCGGCGCGGTGCGTGCAGGCTTCAAACGAGCTGATCATCGCCTCATTAAAGCCCTGTTCTTTCAAGACATTCAGCAAAGCAAATGTTGTGCCGCCCTTTGACGTGACCATATCCATAAGCGCCTGTGGGTCTTTGCCGCTGTTTAAAAGCATATCGGCGCTGCCTTTCATGGTCTGGCAGAACAGTGTAAGCGCGGTCTTCGGGTCAATGCCCTGCTGCGCTGCATAATCACAAGTGAGCTTTGCAAGCAGATACAAATACGCAGGCGAGCTGCCGCTGACCGCAATCACCGCATTCATCTGCGCTTCGTCAATCTCCTGCGTGACACCGCAGCAGGAGAAAGCGGAACGCACGCGCGCAAAATCCTCTTCCGATACATTGCTTGTCCGGCACAGCGCCGTAGCGCCCTCACCGAGCAGCAGCGGCGTGTTCGGCATGGCACGCACGTAGCGGCGGTCTGCGCCGAGTGCGTCCTGTAAATTCTTAAACGTTACGCCCGCAGCGATTGAAACGATGACAACGTCGTCTGCATTCTTCTTCGCAACGGTCGGCGCAATAACGCGCAGCACCTCCGGGAAAATCTGTGGCTTTACGCAAAGGAACACCGTATCACAAAGCTCGGCAACATCTTCGGCAGAAGTACAGGCTACGCAGCCAGATTCTGTAAAGCGCTGCATTTTTTCCGCGTGCGGATTGTACATATAAATATCCCCGACCGGGAAAGTGCCGGAAGATAAGATACCGCCAATAATCGCGGACGCCATGTTTCCTATGCCGATAAAGCCCAATTTGCCGTTTTTCATGATACGCCACCTCACTTCTGTCTTATATACTATAATACTTTTTAGCCAAATTTGCAAGAGCTTCCGTGAATATTTTTGCATCTGCACAAATTTATGTCTATAATCTTATGTAAACTTATGAATATGCAGTTCTGCTTTGCTACAAGTTGCTGTGAATAAATATGCAAGATCGTTCTTATGGTCTTGATTAGCAGCTGCAAATTATGGCTTAAAATCTGATTTTTTCATCTCTAGTCACACCCATTACTCCACCGCATACGCTGCATATTACAAATATTACACTCCGTATAACAAGAAGTGCAACCCGCATATTTGCATACAGCATAACGCTTATCGCAACATAGAAAACTGCATAGAGCGTGCCAAGCACAAGGCCGTGCAGCAAGCCTTTTTCCCCCGCGAGGCGCGCCGCAAGGAAAGCGGAAGCAAAAACAGAAACGCCGCCGATCACCGCCGCAGCCGTACCGAGTATAGGCCCGGACGGCAAAAAGCCGAGCTTTAAAATCATAAAGGCACAAACCGCGATCAGCACAGCCGAAAACAGCACAGAAAACAGGAGACCCAAAAACAGCTTCTTAAAATTCAGCATAGAAAAAGCCCCTTGAAATAAGTTTTGTTTCATACTTATTCCAGGGGGCTCAAAACTATTCGCTTTTAAACAGAGTGAAACTTACGCGTCTTCCTCGTGGATGGTATCGACGCTGCCGATCGCCCAACGCTTGATGCGCAGTCTTGCACGGTCGCTGCCGGTCTCGATGATAACGCTGTCGGTCTCATCCTTTACAGCGATGATTCTGCCGCAAATGCCGCCGATGGTCGTGATCTCGTCGCCGACCTGTGCGTTCTTGCGCATTTCCGCTTCCTTCTTCTTCTTCTTGTTCTGCGGGCGGAAGAAGATGAAGTACATAGCCGCGATGATCGCACCGTAAACAAGGAGCATGATCAGCATGCTGGACATGTTGCCGCCGGCTGCTGCACCTGTCGTTGTCAAAACACTCAAATTCATGGTTTTCTTTCCTTTCTTTCATGGTGCGCTCCGTTCGACTGCAAAGCGGTCAATACACCCGTCACCAAATTAACTTTATACATTATAACAAAAGCCATTCGTGGTTGCAAGGATTTTCTAAATTCTTTTGTTAAATTTCTCTGAATACTCCTGATAAAATGCTTCAAACCGGTCTTCATCGAGCGCGTTACGAATGCGTTCCATCAAATTGTTGTAGAAATAAAGATTATGCATAACCGTCAAGCGCATGGCAAGCATCTCCCCCGCTTTGAAAAGGTGGTGAATATAAGCACGGGAAAACTTGCGGCAGACCGGGCAGTCGCAGGTCGGGTCGATCGGCTGATCGTCCAGCGTGTATTTCGCATTGAGCATATTGCGCACGCCTTCATTTGTAAATGCATGACCATGGCGTGCATTGCGGCTCGGCATCACGCAGTCGAACAGATCAACGCCGCGGTGCACCGCTTCCAGAATATTTGTCGGCGTGCCCACACCCATCAGGTAGCGGATCTTATCCTGCGGCATATGCTCTTCAACCGCTTCAATCACTTCATACATGACCTCTGCCGGCTCGCCGACCGCAAGGCCGCCAATAGCATAACCATCGAGCCCCAATTCCGCAATCTCCTTCATGTGGTTCACGCGCAGGTCGATGTATGTGCAGCCCTGATTGATGCCGAACAGCATTTGGTTTGGGTTGATCGTATCCGGCAGCGCATTCAGTCTGTTCATCTCCGCCTTGCAGCGGCGCAGCCAGCGTGCTGTGCGTGCGCAGGAATTTTTCGCGTAGTCGTATTCCGCCGGGTTTTCCACGCATTCGTCAAACGCCATGGCGATGGTAGAACCGAGGTTGGACTGAATACGCATGCTTTCCTCCGGGCCCATGAAGATGCGATGGCCGTCGATGTGCGACGCAAACGTCACGCCTTCTTCTTTGATATTGCGCAGCTTCGCGAGAGAGAAAACCTGAAATCCGCCGCTGTCCGTCAGTACAGGGCCGTCCCAGCCGGTAAACTTGCGTACGCCGCCCATTTTGCGCACCACGTCATCGCCCGGGCGCAGATGCAGGTGGTACGTGTTGGAGAGCATCACTTGACATTTAATATCTTTAAGGTCGTAAGCAGAAACCGCACCCTTAATCGCCGCAGCCGTCGCGACGTTCATAAACGCCGGTGTCTGCACCGTGCCGTGCACGGTTTGGAACTCGCCGCGCCGCGCGTGGTTTTCTCTTTTGATAAGCTTGTACATGTAAAGAAAATTCCTTTCAAAGTTATTTGATGAACATGGCGTCGCCGAAGCTGAAGAAGCGGTAGCGCTCCTTGACGGCAGTGTTATACGCATTCAAAATGTGTTCGCGGCCCGCAAGCGCGGAGACCAGCATGATGAGCGTACTTTCCGGCAAGTGGAAGTTCGTGATGAGCGCATCAAGGCCCTTAAATTCAAAGCCCGGATAGATGAAAATACCCGTCCAGTCATCGTCCTCACAAATTTTGCCGCATTTCTTTGCGACAGATTCAAGCGTGCGGCAGCTCGTAGTGCCGACAGCGATCACGCGTCCGCCGTTTTTCTTCGTCTCGTTGATGGCGTCGGCAGTCTCTTTCGGCATGTGATAATGCTCGCTATGCATTTTGTGGTCGAGAATGTTATCCACGCTCACCGGGCGGAACGTGCCAAGGCCGACATGCAGTGTGACGAACACGACCTTCACGCCTTTTGAGCGAATTGCATCGAGCAGCTGCGGCGTAAAGTGCAGACCGGCCGTCGGCGCAGCGGCAGAACCTTCCTCTTTGGAATACACTGTCTGGTAGCGCTCTTTATCCTTGAGCTTTTCTTTAATATAGGGCGGCAGCGGCATCTGGCCAATCTTATCCAGCTCCGTGAAGAAGTTCGTGCCCTTGTCGTAATGGAAGCGGATCAGGCGGTTGCCGTCGTCCTTTACTTCGATGACCTCGCAGGTCATGGAGCTGCCCTCGAACGTGAACGAGGTGCCGACCTTTGCACGCTTGCCCGGACCTGCAAGTGCTTCCCATACGTCGTCACCGCAATTTTTCAGAAGCAAAAATTCAACGTGCGCGCCGGTCTCGTTTTTAATGCCGTAAATACGCGCAGGCAAAACACGGGAATTGTTGAGTACAAGACAATCGCCCTCATTCAAATACTCCGTGATGTCGTGAAAATGTCTGTGCTCGATCTTACCGGTTGTTTTGTCCAACACCATCAGGCGCGAAGCGTCACGCGGTTCAACCGGCGTCTGGGCGATAAGTTCTTCCGGAAGCTCAAAATCAAAATCTTTTGTCTGTAAAGTTTGCGTATCCAAGTATATTCCTTCCAATCTGAATTAAAATAGCCGCATCCCCCAAATTACGCAGGATTATTCTAAGAATTTTTCATAAATAAATTGACAACAATCCGTATTCCATGTATTATAATAAGGATAGAGGCGCGGTTTGTAAAAGTATCCGCGGGTTTTAGCCCTCCACAGGCATCGGCCCGCAGAAAAAGGACACACCGCCGAAGATCTCAGCGCATGTGGTACGCTTGGATCTGGTTGCTGTGGCGAAAGCCCCGTAACTGTCATCTGCAATAGGATGGAGTGCTATCAGAGCTTTTCCGCAGGGAGACTTTCGTAAAAGCCTGTGCACATTCTATTATATTGTATGTATGACCGGATTTCAACCGGTTTTTTTTCGCTCAAAAATGAAATTTGACCTTAATTTTGTTTTTGAGCGTACATTTCATCATTTTTGAAAGGATGTCCTGTAAACAGGACGGGTGAAAGAAATGAAAAAGTATAATGTCGGTATCATTGGTTGCACAGGCATGGTCGGTCAGCGTTTTGCAACGCTTCTTGAAAACCATCCGTGGTTCAACGTGACCGCGCTTGCGGCCTCTTCCCGCTCCGCCGGTAAAACATATAAAAGCGTCGTAGAAAAGCGCTGGGCTATGGAAACGCCCATTCCCACAAGTATGGCGGACATGATCATCTTAGACGCTGTTGCAGATATGGATGAAGTCGTCTCCAAGGTCGATTTTGTATTCTGCGCCGTCGATATGAAAAAAGACGAAATCCGCGCCCTTGAAGAAGCTTATGCGAAAAAGGAGTGCCCGGTCGTCTCCAACAACAGCGCAAACCGCGGCGTCGAGGATGTGCCGATGGTTGTGCCGGAGATCAACGCCGACCACATTGAAATTATCAACGCACAGAGAAAGCGCCTCGGCACAAAGCGCGGCTTTATCGCCGTAAAGTCCAACTGCTCCCTTCAGAGCTACGTTCCGGCTATTCACCCACTGATGGACCTCGGCGTCACGAAGGTGCTCGCCTGCACGTATCAGGCCATCTCCGGCGCCGGCAAAACCTTTGAAACGTATCCCGATATTCTCGACAACGTCATCCCATATATCGGCGGCGAGGAAGAAAAATCCGAGCAGGAGCCGATGAAGCTGTGGGGCCACATTGAGGGCAATAAGATTGTCAACGCGACCACCCCGTCCATCACGGCACAGTGCTTCCGCGTGCCGGTTTCCGACGGCCATACGGCTGCGGTGTTCGTCTCCATGGAAAAGAAGGTCTCACCGGAGGAAATCATCCGCCGCTGGACAGAGTTCCGCGGCCCGGCACAAGAGCTCGAGTTGCCGAGCGCACCGAAGCAGTTCCTGCACTACTTTACGGAAGCAGACCGTCCGCAGGCAAAACTCGACCGTGAACTGGAGCATGGTATGGCCGTTTCCATCGGCAGACTGCGCCCGGATACCCAGTATGACTACAAGTTCGTTTGCCTTTCCCACAACACGCTGCGCGGCGCAGCAGGCGGCGGTGTTCTGCTTGCAGAGCTGCTCGCAAAGAAGGGCTATTTTGACTGATACCGTTCAGGAGGTATTTTTTAGATGAAAGAAACCATTTTTACCGGCGCAGCGGTGGCACTTGTTACCCCGTTTAACCCGGATATGTCCGTAAACTACGAGGAGCTTGAAAAGCTCATCGAGTTTCAGATCACAAGCGGCACCGATGCCATTGTCACCTGCGGTACCACCGGCGAAGCGGCAACGCTCACCGATGAAGAGCACGTGAAGGTCATCGAGTTCACCGTAAACAAGGTTGCCGGCCGCGTGCCGGTCATCGCAGGCACCGGCAGCAATGATACCGCCTACGCCGTGGAGCTCTCCCAAAAAGCAGAAGCACTCGGCGCAAACGGCCTTCTGCTTGTCACGCCGTACTACAACAAAACTTCCCAGCGCGGCCTCGTTGCAAGCTTCAACCGCATTGCGGGCAGTGTAAAAATTCCGTGCATTGTGTATAATGTCCCGAGCCGCACCGGTCTCAACATTCTGCCGGAAACGTACTACGAGCTCTCGAAGACGCAGAACATCGTTGCCACAAAGGAAGCAAACCACGACATCTCCGCGCTCATCAAAACGCGTAAGCTTTGCGGTGATGACCTCACGATTTACTCCGGTGAAGACACACAGACCTTGCCGATTGCGTCTCTCGGCGGCAAGGGCGTCATCTCTACGTTTTCCAACATCATGCCGAAAGAAATGCACGAGCTTGCCACCGCTTCCGTTGCGGGCGACCTCAAGACGGCGCAGGCACTCACGTTTAAGTATCTCGACCTCATGAACGCACTGTTCATGGACGTCAACCCAATCCCGGTAAAGCAGGCATTGAACCTGATGGGCTTCAACTGCGGCCACTGCCGCTTGCCGCTTGCCGATATGTCCGATGAGCAGATTGCAAAGTTGAAAGTCGAAATGGCAAAGCATCTGCAGCTCGCCTGATTAAGAAAGGAACGGACGTAAAATGACAAGGATTATTTTATGTGGCTGCTGCGGCAAAATGGGTCACTTCATCACGCAGCTTGTTTCCGAACGCACTGATTGCGAGATTGTTGCCGGCATTGATCTGAACGTCAATGCACAGACTGCTTCCTACCCCGCTTACACCTCCATCGATCAGGTGACGGAAGCGGCAGATGTTATCATCGACTTCTCCCACCCCTCCCTTTTGACGCCGATTTTGCACTACGCGGCAGAAAAGGGTGGCATTCCGGCCGTGCTCTGCACAACGGGCTACACAGCAGAGCAGATCGCGGAGCTTACCAAAGCTTCCGAAACGCAGCCAATCTTCTATTCCCGCAACATGTCACTCGGCATTAACCTGATGCTGGAGCTTGCAAAGAAGGCGGCAAAGGTGCTCGGCGACCAGTTCGACATTGAGATCGTCGAAAAGCACCACAATCAGAAGATTGACGCGCCGAGCGGCACGGCTTTGATGCTTGCCGATGCGCTTGCTTCCGTGCGCGACGGCGAAACGCAGTATATGTACGATCGCCACGCACAGCGCAAAAAGCGCGAAAAGAGCGAGATTGGCATTCACTCCGTGCGCGGCGGCACCATTGTCGGCGAGCATGAGGTGATCTTTGCGGGCAACAACGAGGTCATCACGCTCTCCCATTCCGCGCAGTCCAAAGAGCTGTTCGCGGTGGGCGCAGTAAACGCAGCGGTATTCATGAGCGGCAAAGGCCCCGGCCTTTACGACATGTCCGCTTTGGTTTAAAAAAGGATGGAACAGATCATGGGCACAACCGAAATCAGCACGGTCAGCAACATCACACTGGTCACCCTGCAAGGCAGCCCCGCCACCACAGGCTTTATGGCTGAGGTATTCGAGCGCATCGCGGAGCTCGATATCAACATCGATATGATCTCCATGCCCCCGAACCACGGTGCAAATGCCGGCCTTTCTTTTACCATTTCTGACCAAGACCTCATCGAGGTGCTGTCTTTTGCAAATACGCTCAAGACCGAGACCGGCATCAAGGTTATCGTCAGCAGCGTGAACCATAAAATCTCCGTCTATGACCCGCAGATGAAAAACACGCCGGGCATGGCAGCCAGAGTGTTCAGCGCCATCGCCGCAAGCGACGCCGACATCCGCCTCATCACGACCTCCGAAGTCGAGATCTCCCTCCTCGTCACGGAAGCGGACTACGACACCGTTTTGGAAGCCATCGAAGAAGCGGTCAATGCATAAATTTTAAAATAAAAGAGTAAAACTCCCACAAGAGCTTCATGCACAGCCTATCTTGTGGGAGTTTTTATGTTTTGATTAGCCTAACGGACTACATTTTTAATATCCGAATTTTGTCGTTGCAAAAAGGCCATACAGAAGTTAGAGTTAGAGATAGAAATAGATTCTATTAAGACGAGGGAAATTCTTTATCGGCAGGCACCTTGTCGCAGGAATACCCAATCGTAGGCACAGTGTTTCGGTTATTGAAAAAAGCCAATTCTCTGTATCGTAGTTTTTTTCCTGAATCCTGCTCGATATATACCATTATATCGTTGAGACCACTTATGATTTCTTTTATTTTGTACGCATCCACAAAAAAATCTGTGGGTAACCGAGGCCTGCATTCTATATTTGATACCCATTGTAACGGTTGTCCCCCTTCAACAAAGTTTATCAGATTCCTTTGCGGAGCTACTATCTTAAGTAAGTGTTCAACTTTCTCCAACAATTCGTTTGGAAAAAATGTTGGAAAGTCGCGTTCAATCTGGAGCACACCCTCGTAAAACTTTTTGCCTTCAATTTCCCAGCATTTGTACCACGGCACTCCTGTGTTCATTTTCATTATTTCTTTCAATGCTTCTGGATTATTTGCGTTGGCTTTTATCCGCGCCAACTGCACTTGAAATTTCATTGAGTCGACATAGCAGCCGTCCTTGTAAAAAGGATTTGCTTTATTGAGCTGATTAATAAATTCTTCACTACAATACTGTAAGCTCTTCAAAACACTGCTTTGCGAGTCAACGGGGTTGTCTCTTGTTGCAATATAGAGTTTCAGATAAAAATCATAATATTCAGTTAAAAATGGAGTTAGTTTATTGTAAAGAATCAGTCGTTGTTTTGCTTCTCGTTTTTCTGTTTCTTTCTGCTGAATCCTATCAATGCACCAAACTAGAACCATAGATGAAAAAACACCAACGGAGATATCATACAGAATAGTTTTTGCAATAGGCCATGACAAATATCCTTTACTCAAATCATTCCACGGTATTTCACTACCAAATAGAACAGTGAATATCAAGCTTAGCACTGTAATTATCCACATTAACCACCAAAATTTTTTCCGAGACTTTTTAAACATACATGAACCTCTTAGTATATTTATAATTAGATTTACTAAATAAAAATCCGAACCCTTTGTGTTATCTCAGGTTCGGATTATTTCTTTTGGTGCGGGTAACAGGAGTTGAACCTGCACACCGAAGTACCAGAACCTAAATCTGGCGCGTCTGCCAATTCCGCCATACCCGCATATTTTGTTGACTAAACTATTATACCGTATTCTGAGGAAAAATCAAGCCCAAACAGAGAAAAACCCGGAAAGAGTTTCTCTCCGGGTAATTTCTCTTGAGCAAATTACTTATGCCTTCTTCTGCTCTGCGAGCGCTTCTTCCAGTGCGAGCGCGAGCTGATCCGGGCAGGAGGTGTTCTTAAAGCCGCACTTGATGCCCTTGCAGCGCTTTACGTATTCGTCAACGGTCATGCCGACCGCAAGCGCTGCCACGCCCTGCGTATTGCCGTTACAGCCGCCGTCGAATTTCACGGAGCGGATAACGTCGCCGTCGAGCTCTACATGAATGCCTCTGGAACATACACCTTTCGGTGTGAAATCATACTTCATTTTGCATTTCCCTTTCATTCAGAAAATAATTTATCAAATTCGGATTCGGCCGTCGTGAACGTGCCGACCGGATTTTTCTTTGTCGTGTAAAAGCCGTGATAATCCGTGCCGCCGGTGACGGCAAGGTCATACTTTTCGGCTAAGCGCAGCATTTCCGCTTTATCCTCCTCCGTGTTGCGCGGGTGATAAACTTCAATGCCGCGGATGCGGTGGTTTCTGCACAGCTCGCGCAGAAGATCCATGCTGTGGTATTCGCTCGGGTGCGCCAAGACCGCGATGCCCTCTGCGGCGTCAACCGCATCCATCACGGTATCGATGTCGGGATAATCCACCTTCTCGTAGGCGATGCCCGTTTTGGAATCATAGAGCTTCTTAAAAACCTCGCCGAACATCTCACTCGCGTAGCCGGCGTCCATTAACGCCTGCAAAACGTGCTGCTTGTAGATATTCGTCGAGCCCTCCGCGCGGCGCAGAATCATCTCGCGCGGAATCGCATACAGGCGGCAGACTTTATCAACGGAGCGTAGCATCGCCGCATGGCGACTGTCCGTCGTTTTTTGCAGCAGTGGCAGCAACACTTCGGGCTTCTTCGGCTTATAGCACAGGATATGCGCTTTACCGTGGCGCTTCGGGTCTGCAGCAGAAATTTCCACGCCGGGAATCACCGTCACGCCCGCTTCCCGCCCAAGCTCCAACGCGCATTCGCAGCCCGCCATGGTATCGTGGTCGATAAGCGCGAACGTCGTCACGCCGCGGAGCGCAGCAAGCTGTATAAGCTCCTCAAGCGGCGTGGAGCCGTCCGAATATCTTGTGTGGCAGTGCAGGTCAATAGACATTGGTTTTCTCCTTTCGCGGCTTTTCCGGCGGACGCGTCAGCAGCTTTTCGGCTGTGAAGCGCCGGAACCCGAAATTGAATAAACACAGGTCGATCATAACGATGATCGCTGTCAAAATCAAAAGCGCAATACTGTTTAAGCGATACAGGCCCATGATCTGCCCGATGAAGATGAGCAAAATCGGCAGCACGATATAGCCGGAAATTTGAATGGATTCCGCTGTGGAGCGTGCTTTCACGGTCAGCATCGCAGCAAACGTAACACCCAGCACCGTGATGGCCGGCGAGAGCAAAAACACCAGAACAAACCATGAAAGGTCAAAGAAAAACGGCGCTTTCAAAACCATATCGCCGATAGCCGTGACGACAAAGAACAGAATAAACGAAACCGCCGTGACAAGCCCGGAAGCCAAAACACTGCTTGCCGCCTTCACCTGCAAAAAGCGGCGCACGCTGAACGGCGCAAACAGAAGCGTTTCCATTGTGCCGTGTGCCCGCTCGCCCGCAAACGTATACGAAGCCGTAATGATTGCCGATAAAAGCGGAATGAGCATAAACAGCATCGGCGAGATAAACGCCGTAAAAATGTAGAACATCTGCGCGCGCTCGTCCGTCCCCTGCGGAATGTTATCGAGCAGGTTTTTAAACTGCTCCACACCGGAGGATTCCGGCGAGACCATAGCGGAAACGAACAGGAACAAAAGCGGGAACGCCACCGCAAAAACGAGCGGCAGTGCGATGAGCAACGTCAAGATCAGCCTGCGGCGGCACAAAGCGGAAAGGTCCTTCATCATGAGTGCACGTTCCGCTTTGGAAAACAGCTTATAAAACAGCTTCTTCATGCGGTGTCTCCTCTCCCGGCTTTTTCACAAACGCGTAATAAACATCCTGCAATGTGGGCGTACACACGGATGCTTCGTAAATGCCGACATTCTCCCGCACAAGCCCGGAAATAAGCTCCGGCATATCGGCTTCGGATTCGATTGGCTTTTCCCACGCGCCATCATGCAGTGTGAAGTCCTCCGGCATCTTCTGCGTGTCGCTTACGCGAATCACCGCCATAGGCGTCAATTCAGAAGCGGCCGTAAGCATCGAAAGGTCGCCGCTCGCCCGTAAAAAGCCGTGCTCCAGCACCGCAAAGCTTGTGCAGATCTCCTCCGCGCTTTCAAGATGATCGGTGCAAAGCAGCACCGTGGCGCCGGTTTCCTTTGCGTAATCCGAAAGTGTACGCAGCACCATCGCGTCCGATACCGCTTGCTCGCCGCCGGGCAAACCGTCCGAAAACACGATCTGCGGGCGATGCACAAGCGCACGCGCCAGCGATAGCCGGCGGCACATCTCTGTGGAAAACGTGTAGACCTTGCGGTCGCGCGCGTTCCAAAGGTCAAGCTTCTTCAAAAGCTGCGCCGCATGTGTACGGGCTTGCTCCTTGCGCATGCCATACATGGAAGCGAACATCAGCAGGTTTTCCAGAGCGCTCATGCTGCCAATGCAGGCCGCCGTATCGGTAACGATACCGCTTTTCGCGCGCAGCTTGCGACTCTCTTTCACAGAAGAAAGTCCCAGCACTGTGCTGTCGCCGAGCGTCGGGCGCACAAGACCCGTTAAAAGGCGCAGCAGCGTCGTTTTGCCGGATCTCTCCGGGCCGAGGCAGCCGACGATCTCCCCGGCTTCCACTTCAAGGTCCACGCCATTTATCGCAATGATGTCGCCGTATTTTTTCGTTAAATTTGCAGTTTGTATCGCGATCATCTGCTCACCGCCTCTCAACGCACATCGGAGGTGCCTTTTTCGCGCAGATAGGTTGATTCCAAATCAGCCATGTGCAGCTTCACGGCGAGCGGATAGCGGTCAAATGCCAGGCTGATGGCAAAGCTGCCGCCCTTCGCCGCGTCGTCAAAGCCACCCATGTGCCAGCGGACTGCCATGGCCTCCACAGGCTTTAGACGCATAAAACGCTCGATGAGGTAAACGGATTTTTCACCGTGACCGAACGGGAATGCATCGTCCACCGTGTAAAACGGACGCTTTTCCCACTGCCCGGTCTCGTCATTTTTCACGTTGCGCGTGGAGGTCTTATAAAACTGCGATTTGCACACGTCGTGCAGCAGCGCACATATCGCAAAGCTTTCTTCACTGTCGCCCTCGTCAAACCAACGCTCGCGCATCGCCTTGTAGACATTCATGCTGTGCATCACAAGTCCGCTTTCGCAGGCACAGTGGAACTTTGTGCTTGCCGGCGCGGTGTAAAAATCAGTGGTATCCAGCCACGCCAAAAGCTTCTGCGAACCCTCGCGCGTGATATTCTGTGTATAAATGGAGATAAATTCCTCTCTGTACGGATTCGACATGCTTGTCCTCCCGTAGATAAATTTCAAACTCTGCGTATAGTATAACACAGAAATCACGTGTTTTCAAACAGTTTCGCGGTTTGTAAAGAAAAAGAAAGGTCATCGCAGCAAATGCCGAAATGACCCTTCCGGTAAATCAATGATTGCCCGCGCAGCCGTGCTTATCTTCCCCGCAGCTATGGCTGCCGCAGTCATGACCATCCTCGTGGTGATGGTGTGCACAGACGGTATCCGGGTTATAGAGCAGTGTGCCGTTCAGCAGCGAATTGACCGCCGCGTCCGCGCTGCCGGAAACACCGGGATACAACTCGATGCCCGCTTCTGCAAGCGCCGTGCGCGCACCGCCGCCGATGCCGCCGCAGATGAGCGCATTCACGCCGTGCTGCTTCAAAAAGCCAGCCAGTGCACCGTGGCCGCTGCCGTTTGTGGGCGCGACCTCTGCATTTTTAACTTTGCCGTTCTCAATCTCATAGATCTTAAACGCTTCGGAATGGCCGAAATGCTGGAAAACCAGTCCGTTCTGATACGTTACCGCGATTTTCATGTTCATGCTTCCTTTCAAATCAAACATCCTATTTTCTGCTACGTGCAGAATATGCTCCGTCTGCGGCTGTGCCGCGTTTCGGCATTTGTCATATTCCGCACGGCTGCACCCGCCATGCTGCGGTGTGCAGGGCATCTGCTCTGCAGAAAGCGCCATGCGAGAGAGCTGGCTGCTGAGTTCTTTAAGCGCCGCGCGATTGACGGTGTAGTGCATGAAATAACCGCACTTTTCGCCGAAAATGAGCCCCGCTTCACGCAGAACTTTTAAATGCTGTGAAACCGCCGCTTCCGAAATATCCAGCTGTCTTGCCAGTGCGCGCACGCAACAGTTGCGGCGCAGCAAAAGGTGCAGCAGCAAAAGGCGGTTTTCATCTGCCAGTGCTTTGAACATCATAGCCGTTGAACCCATAGCGTCCTCCTGATTAAGTATTTGCTAAATTAAATTATAGCACGAATTTTAATTAAGTCAATACTAAATTAAATTTTCGCCTGTAAAAAAACAGCACACCGAAACGATGCGCTGCCAAAAACTTTTATGTACGGTCATTCAACAGAACGGAAGCCCTTGCCGATGATCTCGCTCGTATTCGTGATGAACATAAATGCCTTTTTATCGACGGAACGGACATACGCGCGGAGCTTCACAGCTTCACCGCGTCTGCACGCAACCATAACGACCTTGCAGCCCTCATGCGAATACGCGCCTGTGGCATCCACAATGGTCGAGCTGCGGTTCATCTTGTGAATGATGTAATCGCAAATCTCCTCCGGGTGCGTGGTGACAATGGAGAAATATTTGCAGAGGTTAATACCTTCAATCACGGAATCGACCATGAACGCTTTGATAGCAAGACCGAGCAGCGAAAACAGGCCTGTGCGGATATCGAATACAAACGTCGCGGAAAATGCGATGAGCGCATCGCTGACGAGCAGCGCTTTGCCGATATCAAGACTCGTGTACTTTTTGAGGATCATCGCAACAATATCCGTGCCGCCGCTCGAAGCGTTGCAATTAAAGAGGATCGCCGAGCCGACCGCCGGCAGCATCATGCCGTAGCACAGCTCGAGGAACGGCTGATCGGTAAGCGGCTTGGAAAGCGGAATGACCTTTTCAAACAGCCACGTCAAAAACGAAAGCAGCATGCTGCAATACACGGTAAGCACACCAAAACCGCGTCCTAAAATGATAAAACCGATGATGAGCAGAATGATATTGATAATCCACATGATATCCGCCGTGGAGAACGACGGAAAAATACGACCGAGCAGAATAGAGATACCGCTCACGCCGCCGGTGGAGAAATTATTCGGAAATTTAAAGAAATAAATGCCGATGGCAAAAATAAAGGTGCCGAACGTGATGAGCAAAAATGTCTTTAAATTTTGCTTTGTAAGCTTTTCTTTAACGTTTTGGATTGGGTTATTCATACTACGCCAACTTTCCTCATTGCAGGCAAGCCGCCTGTTTTTAGTCCGTCTGAGATTTTAACACAGCAAACACCAAAATTCAACAGGAAAGCACACAAATGAATAATTGATTTTTTCTCCGTCATTTTTTGCAAGTTGCGTCTTTCAAGACTTGCTTTACATACGTTTCGAGCGCGTTTTGATACGCCGGAAAACACTCCCGTATGGAGTCGGCAAACGTCTCGGACTGTACGAAATCGCAGAATTTGTCATACGGCAGAAATTTGTAATCGATCGTTTCATTCGCCTGCAGCGTGATTGGGATATCCGCGCTTTCAACCGTTGCGGCATACACGTAAAACACCGTTGGGCCATGCGTCGGACGCAGCAAAAAGTTATGATGCAAAAAGGAGAGCGGTCGAAACCGTTCTCCTTCTTTGCTTTTTAAATCAAATCAGGCTGCGGATGTAATCTGCCGCCTTGCGGATATCGCCCTCGGGGTCGTCGCCGACTTCACGTTCGATCGTCAGGAAGCCCTTGTAGCCGATGTCGTTCAGCGCCTTGAAGTACGCCGGGAAATCAACGTCGCCTTCGCCGAGCGGAAGCTCAATGAAGGAAGCGTCGTTCAGCATGTCGGATTCCTCCATGCCGTACAGGATCTCCGGGCTGACATAATGCAGACGCTTGCCGTCTTTTGCATGTGTGTGCACAATGTAATTCTTCAGCGTGTAGACCGCCTGAACCGGGTCGTCGCCCGTGACCATAACAAAGTTTGCCGGATCAAGGTTGACGGAAACGCCCTTGGAATGGAGGCCGTCAAGGAACCCCTTCAGCGTCGTTGCAATCTCCGGGCCGGTCTCCACGGCGAAGTGTGCCTGCATGGAGTCTGCATACGCCGCAAGCTGACCGCAAGCATCCTGCATGATTGCATAGCGCGGGTGGCTCGGGTCGTTCGGTACAACGCCGATATGCGTTGTGATTACATCGGTCTCGAGGTCCTTTGCAAGGTCTACGATGCGTTTGGATTTTTCAATGAGCTCCGGGTTCAGCTTCGGGTCGTTGAAGCCGTGGCCGAGGTCGCCGCACAACGCAGAGATCGTCAGGCCGTGATCCTTCACGCGCTTCAAAAATTCGCGGCGTGCTTCTGCGTTCATATTCTCGGGCGCCATTTCGCCTTTTGTTGCGTAAACCTGAATGCCGGTCGCGCCGACTGCAACAGCTTTATCGAGAGCCGTGAGCGTATCGGTGCGGAAGCCGTCCATCAGAACGCCGATAGAAAAGGGATACATAAGCAATTTCCTTTCTTAATGCACAGGGAGCTTAGCCCAGCGTGATCTCTTTGTGCTGCTCGGAGGAATCGTAAATCGCCTGCATCATCTGTGCCGTGATGATAACGGTGTCGATGTGAGACGGCAGCTTCTTGCCGGTCTTGATGCAGTCGATGAATGCGTCAATCTCGTTCTGGAAGTGGTCGCGCATCTTAAAGACAGGCTTATACTCCGTGAGTGCACCGTACTCGGAGCTGTAAACGGTGAAATCCTTGCCGTACTGGAGACGGATGCCACCCTTATCGCCCATGAAGTCGATGTAACACTCGTTTTCGCCGATGTTCTGCGCCCAAGCGCCGTGCAGAGAGATGACCGGGCCTTCGGTACGGATCATGCCGACAACAGAGTCGTCCACGTCGTAGGTGCCGTCGTACTTCGGGGGACCTGCCCACATGTCGGTGTATGCGTAGCCCTTCATGTCCTTGCCAAGCTCGCAGAAGGCTTCACCCGTAACGGTCTTAACCTTCGGGTCGCCGCAGCAGTACATAACGATATCAAGGTAATGTACACCCCAGTCAATCAGAGCACCGCCACCTGCAATCGCCTTTGTGGTGAACGCGCCGCCGAGGCCCGGAATGGAACGGTGTGCACGGAAGCTGGCATGTACATGGTAGATATCGCCGAGTTTGCCGTCGTCGATATACTTTTTGATGAGGTTAACGCTGTCATTGAAGCGGTTAACAACGCCGATATTGAGCACTTTACCGGTCTCGTGCTGAACCTTCTGCATCTCAAGGGCTTCCTTGTAGGTTCTTGCAGCCGGCTTCTCGCACAGAACGTTCTTGCCTGCGCGCAATGCGTCAATGGAAATGGTCGGGTGAACATTGTTCGGGGTGCAGACGGAAACAGCTTCAACTTCCGGGTCTGCCAGGACATCGTGATAATCCACAACAGCGGTGCCGCAGCCGTACTTTTCAACGGCAGCCTGTGCGCGCTCCGGGATAATGTCGCAGAAATACTTGATTTCCGCCTCCGGGTTATTCATGTAAGACGGGATGTGTGCTGCATTTGCGATCGTACCGCAACCAATAACGGCAACTTTCATTGGAATACAACTCCTTTAAGAATTTTCTGCGGGCTGCGGAAGGTTCTTTTTATCCTCCTCAGCCCATTTTTTATATTCACGCGGCGCCATGCCCACATATTTTTTGTAGGCGCGGCTGAACGCATGGATCGATTTGAAGCCCATCAACTCGGCGACTTTTGTAACGGAATATCCCTGGCGAAGATACTCGTTTGACTTTTCAAAGCGCCGCTTTGTGTGGTAGGATTTCAGGCTTTCGCCCGTAAACGCAGAGAACTTCTGCGCAATATGGGTATAACTGTACCCAAACTCCGCACTGAGCGCGCTGAGATTTTCCATGGACTCAAGGTGCACATCAATGTAATTGATGACATCGTAGACGAGCTTTTCATCGGAATTATTGCTGCCGCTCAGTAAGTAGTTTTTGTAGAACTTTCGGCTGAAAATGCGGTATACGCCGCAGATGATCTCCTGCATGTACGCTTCAATCAAAAGGTTCGAGAGTACGTCGTCCGAAATGAATTCGGAAAGCACGCGCATGAACGTGTCCTGTAAGCTGACCGCGTTATGAAACTGCACCTGCTCGTTCGTATCGAAAAAACTCTTAAGCTGTGCAATCTTCTCATTTACGATCGGCTCCACAAAATCAAAGCCGAGATAAAAGAAACGCAGCGGTTCGATCTCCGCCGAGATGATGTTGTGCATCTGTCCCTTGCGCACAAGGAGCAGGTCACCCTTCTGCATGGTGTACACCGTATCATCTACATAAAATGCACCGGTGCCGGAAAGCACGTATGTAATCTCATAGACCGCCTGCTCGTGCTCAAAGGTCTGGTAACCTGCTTCGCAGCTTAAGTCCCCAATCTGATACAGAACATATGGCCCGTACAGCATATCCATACCAGCGTATGTATTATCGAAGTGAAATTTTGCCCGATTGACCGGCATTGTGGTATCGCCTCTGTGTTTACGCCCTTATTATAATGAAAGAGCGCAGGAATGTATTTGATATTTTTTGCAAATCAGATGGTAAAAAACACAACTTTACCAGAAAATCAGCTTTTCTTCGCCTCTTTTTCAATGGCATCGAGTTCCCGGCACAAATGGCCGAACAATTCGCCGCTCACAACATTTTCGGTCTCGCCCGTCATGTTAAGCGTCACGCGGTCCAAAAAAGAGGAAAACGCTTCAAGCTCCTCTTCCGAAAAGCCCTGAAACGCCACCGCGTCGATCTGGTCTAACCGCTCGCGGCACATGGCACAGACCCTTTGCCCTTCTTCAGAGATATAAAGCCGCTTGCAGCGCAGGTTTTCTGCATCCACTTCTTTTGTGAGATACCCAGCCTTCTGCAAGCGCTTTGTAGAGAGTGCAATGGAGGCTGGGCTGACGCGCAGATGGTCTGCCACCTGCACCTGTGTGCACCCGGGATTTGCCGCAATGAAATCCAGTACAGGCATCTGGCCGAAATACAGGCCATGCTCCTGCGCCCCACGCCGATGTGCAAGCTGCTGCACAAGCTCCAGCTTATGTAACTTTCTCATCAGTTCATGCAATTCCATAGCCGCACTCCTCATACACCTCTTTGATATTATTATAACCCCGCTGTTAAATTTGTCAACCCATAGTGCCGTTTTCCCGTGCACTTCGGTTCAATATTTCCCTTTACACGGATGCTTTATTGTGCTATACTGTTAGCAGCTTGATTACAGCAATTTGGAAGGGGTCTTAAAAATGAATGAAACGATTCAGGTTTTGATGAACCGCAAGTCCGTCCGTGTTTTTGAGGATAAAGAGATCACACCCGAAATCAAAGATATTATCCTCGCCGCTGCCATGCGCGCACCGACCGGCGGCAACTGCATGCCGTACTCCATCATTGACGTGACGGATCAGTCCATTAAGGATAAGCTTGCCGAAACCTGTGATCATCAGCCGTTCATTGCACAGGCGAAAATGGTGCTCATTTTCTGTGCAGATTACCACCGTTGGTACAGAAAGTTCAAAATGGCGGGCTGCGAAGACATTCCCGCGCCGGAGCTCAGTAACATGGTACTTGCAACGGAAGATGCCGTCATCGCCGCACACACAGCCTGCATCGCCGCGGAAAGCCTCGGCATCGGTTCCTGCTATATCGGCGACATTGTGGAGAACTTCGAGATTCACAAAGAGCTTTTAAACCTGCCCCCGCAGGTCGCGCCGCTTTGCATGCTGGTCTTCGGCTATCCCACCCAGCAGCAAAAAGAAAGAAAGCAGACAACTCGTTTTGCAAAGAGCTCCATCGTGTTTGAGAACCGGTATCGTGAGCTTTCTGAAGAAGAGCTGCTCGAAATGATGCCAAACGACCGCACAAAGGCGTTCTATAACCGCAAATATGTTTCCGAATTTGCGCAGGAAATGGTGCGTTCCACAAAAGAGATCTACAAAAACTGGAATTCCGAGGAATAAGCCATGCTGCACATCGGTTGTCATCTTTCTGCCTCTAAGGGCTACTACGCCATGGGCAAAACGGCACTTTCCATCGGCGCGGATACGTTCCAGTTCTTCACGCGAAACCCGCGCGGCAGCCGCGCAAAGCCGCTTGATCTGAACGACGCACAGAAGTTAAACGAGTTGGCGGCGGAAAATCACTTTGCCGTGCTGCTCGCCCACGCGCCGTATACGATCAATCCCTGCTCCGCAAACGAAGACACCCGCACATTCGCCCGCGAAACGATGCAGGATGATTTGAAGCGTCTGGAAGCCACACCGCACAATCTCTATAACTTCCACCCCGGCAGCCACGTTGGACAAGGCATCGAGACCGGCGTCACACAGATTAGTGAAACGCTGAACGCCATTTTATCTCCCGAACAGACTACCACGGTTTTACTCGAGACCATGGCGGGCAAGGGCACGGAAGTCGGCTCTCATTTTGAGGAACTCCGTGAAATTCTGGACCGCGTAACGCTCTCCGAACTCATGGGCGTGTGCCTCGATACCTGCCACGTGTTCGATGCCGGGTATGACATTGTAAACGACCTCGACGGTGTGTTGACAGAGTTTGACCGCGTGATTGGGCTTAACCGCCTGAAAGCGGTACACATTAACGACAGCATCTTCGGGCTTTCCTCTCACAAAGACCGCCACGCAAAGATCGGCGAGGGCAAGATTGGCATGGAAGCGTTCCGCCGCATCATCAATCACCCTGTCCTGCGCCGTCTCCCCTTTTATCTCGAAACTCCAAACGAACTCCCCGGCTACAAAGCCGAAATTGAACTTTTGAGAGCGATGGTTGAGGAGAGCTAAAAGCATAATTCACCATAACACTCTAAGCACCCAGGCCGCGTTTGTACCGGCTTGGGTGTTTTTAGTCATTTCACTTTTACTCCCACAACCGCAGCCGTAAATTCCTACTAACTAATAGTGAATATTTCCCGCAAAGCTTTCCCTTTTTAGGAAAACCTCACAAAATATTTGAAGCGCTCAAATACGTGCTACCACACTTGTGAAATTTGATGCTACGCACCAAGTGAAATACAATCCGCCCTTAAGCTGTCGAAAGCAATTTCATTCTTCGTAAGGCGAATTTCACAGAAAAAAGGTCTTTGTCATTTTGACAAAGACCTTTTTTCTGGTGGAGCGAGGGTGCTCAAGGATGAACACCCCTCCAAAGCTCCGGTTTCGCCTTCAAATGCCGTTTCTATATCATCCAGCGGGATATGTTCCAGTCCATTTTGAAAATAATCGCGTGCAGTTGCTGCAATGGTTGTTACCGTTGTATTCAATGCTGAAGCAATCTGTCTATGATTCAGATTGGAATTTTTCTTATCATCCAGAGCCAGAAGAATCAGGACACGTTTGGATAATTTATGGTAACAGATTTTGCGTTAGAAATCAGCTTGCCGTCACACTAGATAAATTGACATAGTAACAAAACTATATTTTGTTCATTTTCTTTCTTTCCAGTTTACCCCAGTTCAGTTTGTTCTTCTTGTATCCCACAAATGCAGTCGCACGGACAAATGCCAGATAAAAGCGGAGAAAAGTTGTTTCAAAAAAACAAGCAATAATAGCAAGGATCAGTTCTCGAAAAGAAAGCCTCTGGTCAATGGTATAGATTCTTGAAAAATATGCAGTTAATGTGAGTAAAATACCATACAGGGCATAGCAGGCAAGAAATACCAGCATAAATTTCACATTCAGCATGTCCATCACCACAGATAAAACCATTGTAAGTACACCCAAAAGTTCAATAAATGGTGACAATAATTCGTAAAGCAGAAAATAAAGATAGGATAAAAGTCCTACAGCCCCGTACCGTGGGTTTGCCAGCATTTTACGGTGTCCCCACATACACTGGAACAATCCTCTCTGCCATCTTTTCCGCTGCTTGCACAATTCACTTAATTTTTCCGGAGTTTGCGACCAGCAGATGGCATCCTGTGCAAAATCAATCTTATATGGCTTACGATTCATACGGCTGAATTCATGAAGTCTGACTACCAGTTCCATATCCTCGCCCATTGTACTGTTGTCATATCCACCTACGGCAATCACTGTTTTTTTCTCAAATAATCCAAAAGCCCCGGATATGATCATGTTTGCATTGATTTTATCCAACAGGATACGTGCTGCCAGAAAAGAACGGTCATATTCCAGGGATTGCATTCTTGCTATTATATTCTTGGGCAGCCTATATTTTATCACATGACCTTTTTTTATGACAACACCATTGGCTGGGCGGACACTTCCACCAACGGCTATTACATTTTCGTCCTCCAGAACTGGGCGAACGATTTTTTCCAGCGAATCATACTGTAAAACAGAGTCCGCATCCATACAGATAAACCAAGGATATCGGGCTGCATTGATTCCGGAATTTAAGCTGTCTGCTTTTCCGCCATTCTTCTTGCGGATCAAAGTAATGGGCACTTTCTGGTTCGGGCATTCATAAATCTCTTCCTCAGGCTGGCATTGGATCAGATGACGGATCGGGCGTTCCACTCGCTCCATATGAAATGCATCAATCAGAACCTGAGATGTTTTGTCTTTAGAACCATCATCTATTACTATAATTTCATATAGTTTATAATCCAGGTTGAGAAGTGAAGTGACTGTATCCTTCACCGTAACCTCTTCGTTATAAGCCGGAACAAGAATGGAAACCGGTATGTAATAGCTTTGCCACAGTTTATTGTGCAGCTGTTCAAGGCGGTATGATCTGTACAGCTCAATTGCGCCTGCTACAACCGACAAAAACAAAAAGCTGGAATATCCAATCAGGTATATAATAAAAAACAGATTGATACATTCCAGAAAAAAACGAAATGCATCGGTCATAAGCCCGCCCCCCTTTGTGCTTTTACTGCATCCAGCTGGTACTCTAACATTTCTTTTGCGTAGCGGTCATTTCCCTGTAAAATATCAGCTAATGCATCCCTATCTGTATTCAGAACTGCAAGGCTTTTTGCAGCATTACGACGGACATACCAGTTTTTACTGGAAGTCTCTTTTTTCAAGATTTCCAGTGTCTGCGGTCCGGGATACACAGCAAGAGCAGAAATACAGGCATTCTGCAATTTCCAGAACCCTTCCTTTTCTTCTTCGGCGTGATGAAGCAAAAAAGGAACACTTCTTTCATCCTGATATCTGCCAAAATAGCGGACACATGCGATTTGAATTTCCATATCCTGGCTTGTTTCCAACATAGACAGCATTTCATCCTTCCAGTTTGACGATGCATATCTAATATAATCCAACAAGCTTACCTGCATCCTTGGATGAAATTCACTCATTTTTTTCCAAAGGAGTGGTATCAGTTCTTCTTTTTTATCGAAGGAAAGAAGTCCATCTGCAAGTATTTTTTCATGCGGAAGCAGCTGCTCATTTGCATCCAGAAATGTCAATGCCTGCATAACCGCGTGTATATCTTCTGAACTGTATAATGCCCGCAAAGCATTCTCCCTGCAATAGAGACTTTTATTTCCAAGCAGGTCAAAAAGAAATGGGAAAACAATTTCCTTAGCCTGGAATTTCGTCATATGAAATATGGCAAATACATAAGCCAAGCAGGCCTTTTCCATATCCGATTTTCTTTCATAAACCGGTATCAGTTCTTCCATCAGCCGACTTACAGATGCTATTCCCTGCTGGAATTGTTCCGGCATACTGTTTTCAACTTTATATAATGCTTCACTGAACGTCAGAAGTCTACTGGTTGAATGAAGCTCTTTAACCAGCCTTTTTTCCTGCTTTTTATTTTCCGTTATATTTTCTAAAAACAACTGTCTGTATTCTTCGCAATATCGTTGTTCCCTCCTTTTCAGAACACAGGAACGATATCTTGAGATTATCTCTGTAAAGCAGTTAAACAGGATAATCCCCACACAGACAATAAAATAAAAAGCAATCACAAGCTGTGCTATCATTCGTATTCCTTTCCTGTCCAGTATGTCTTCAGAACCTGGTATGCTTCTTTTAATCTTTCATGGTAGGGTACTGTATTCTCCCATCCTTTCAGTTTAAGGCATCCCATCTCGATTGTATTTCCTTCACTGCCAAAACCTATAAACATCTCTTTGATCCCCACTGCTTCAATGCCATAATTTCCGTCATAATAATCATCATGGATCTGCATTCGGGACGGATCAGAAAAATTCAGCAGCTGCCATGGGATTCTAATTTCCACATCATCTCCGTTACAGATAAAATCTGCCCTGGAATCATAAGCAGATGCAGATGGGTTTCCATTACCATAATGCAGCTTTCCACTTTCAAAGGTTTTTAACGGTGTGGCAGCATCCTGATACTGACCAATAACATCCCGTAATACCATGCAGATATTTTCGAATACAGCGCTGTCCCTGGCTGGTGGATCAATATAAGGATCTTCTCCTGTAATATCTTCCTCATAATTGGCATGAATGGGATTATACCGATCCTGAACCAACAGACGAGTATTATCTTTTCCATTTAAGATCAGTACAAAATCTGTAGGTCTTTCAAATTCTGCTGTACAATTTTCCATACGGGTACTGCCTGTTTTAGGGGTCGTATCCACCGGAACATACAGCGTGTCCTTTTCCAGATTAAAATCCTTTTTATGGAGATATAAATAAACATCGGAGGCATCATACTTCACACTGATGAAAGAGCCGTCTTCGTATTGGATCACCATATCTTTATCCGTCCATTCGGAAGTATCCCCGTCCACGTAACAAACACTTTCTTTTTCCCCACAGTCAAATGCCAGCAAGCCAAAATGCTGGTCATTTGTCTGAGCATCTTCCCAGTAAATATTACGGCTTAAATCTACAGCATACATGGTATTCCAGGTATGCTTGAACCATTCATCCTGCCAGGAATAGACACAGCCTCCGGAAAGTCCGGCAGCCATAATATCTTCATAACAATCTACCAGAATCTTTCCCTGTTCTTTTTCAGAATAGTATCCAAGGCCTCTGCTGGTCACCTGATTCTCCTGAATCTCACCTCGTCCTGTAGCTGCACCAAATTCAACAGCCAAAACCGGCATTGTATGATGTTCGTTTAAAAGTCTTAAATATGCCCGATAAGTATTCCGTTTTCCGTCAGGAGTGATACAGTCACTAAAGTCAATCTTTTTATCAGACAAGCTGTTCCATGTTGTGTATTCCATACAGGAAAAGTAATCCTGATCATATGGAGATGCACTGTAGCTGGCAAACTGACCTGATATAAATTTATCAGTTGCAGTTATATGTTCTGTGTCGATCCGGGCACATTTTCGGAAATATTCTGCAATCTCTTTAGGATAATCAAAGGGATCTGTTGCATTTCCACTGGAAAAGGAGATCAGACGCTGCTCATCATATCTTGTTGATTCATAGTGCAGCATCCTGTCACCTGTTTTTGCAAGCAGGGATTCAAAGGCAGAGGCATCTTTTGAAGCAGTAAGATAGGTTCCTTTATAAGGTTCCATATCCGGATATTTCTCATCTGTATATGCAACTGTTGTATCTTCCCATCCATTTCCGATAATATATCCCAGCACCCATTTCGAGACATCGTGTAAATAAAGTCCTGTACTTGTATCTGCATCATTATTGATGATCAGTCGTTTTCCATGGATCACATCTACAGTGACCAGGCAATTATCCAGAAGCTTTCCTGCAAAGGAGTCGGCATATGCATCCACTCGGGAGTTCTGTATATAATCATTTACCCAGATTCCCTGAAGTAAATATAACGGCTCCTCATGTTGGGAATTGTATTCATAGAACGCTTTATAAAAAGACGGATTCTGGACAGAATAGACTCTCAGCGTATTTGCTCCCGCTTCCTGGATCAGCTGAAACCAGTGCAGATAGGTTTCTTTGGTGATCGCATAATCTGTAGACCATTCACCAGGAATACCGCTTCCCATGTCAATTCCCCTGACTTCAAATGGTTTCCACTTATCTTTGTCCTTTATAAGTATCTCTTTATTCTCAGTCCGGACAAATGTGTTTACATGATTGTCCCGGCCTAAGTCTACATAAAATCCGCCATAAAACACAGCTACAAATCCAATAAATAGAAGCAGAATGATGGCAGATATGCCGATAATAAATCGTTTCATATTTTAATCATTAACCTCATTATACTGCTTTACACGGGAAGATGCTGAATACTGACGCAGAGTCTCAATGTTTTCATCCAGCCATTCTCCTCTGTTTCGCAAGTAACCTTTTAACTGTCCTTCAGCGGCAGATCTGCTGTCCAAATTTCTCGATACCGGAACCAGAAGTCCCTTTGCCTGCTGTTCCACACTTCCCCATCTTGCATCGTTTCTTTCAAGAGCCGGTGCGATAAAATCAAGGGTTTCATCGATATAACGATAAAGTGATTCCTCACTTAACAGACCTTTTCGCAAGGAATGATATCGCTGGATGATCCGTTCAGTAAAATCCTCATCTTTGATAAGCATTTCAAACCATAATCGGTTGTTCAGGAAAAATCCTGTATAAGGAAGTTCCTCCTCGAAATAGTTATTGCAGGCATTATTAAAATCCCATACACACATACGATACAGATTATCTGTTCCCTTATAAATATAAGTGGAATAGTTTCCGGCATCTGCATTACTGGAAAGCTCATTGATTATAAAGTAATCTACAAAGCTGTCTACATCTATCATAGAAGTGTAGCCATGCTTTTCCCTGTCATAATCATATGAATACAGAGTTTTTTCAAAATCTGAAAAATCCTGCCGGATTTCTTCCGTCAGTCCGGCATCCCTGTTCCTGCTTCCGGGATATTCTATCTGCAGCTGGAAGGGGGTTTTGTAGGTATACGTTGTAAAGCTGTTTAAAGCTTCTTCGTCCGCATGCTGATGATCCAGGCGAAGCAGGTATCCGGAAAATGTGCTTTGCTTGGCATTTACACGAAGTCCCAGTCTGGCGCCATCTTTTCCGCCGGTTATCACTTCAGTCATTACATATAGACCTTCATATTCACCATTAAGAATTACTTCGCAGAATCTTACATTTGGCGCGTAAGACATCATTTCTCCGGCAAGATTGTAAAACATATAATTTCGTATGGCTGTTTTATCGAGCCAGGGACCGTATAATACCCATTCATGGTGCGCATCCATTCCCATAATGGAAAGCGGATTGTTTTCCCCTTCTTTATCTACAAGTCTGATGGCATAGCTTGGCTTATCAAACGCTCTTGAGGAATTACCTCTCATTCGTATGCGGATTGAAGAAGATACATCTGCCGTTCCATTTGCATGATGGTACTCTTTGCTGTCATTTCCGATTATATCCATCTGAGCAGCAATTGTAGTTTCCCCATCAGCAGCACATGTATAAATGCGGTTGTTTCCATCATCCTTAATGGGTCTTCCCGGGATTACTACCCCATCTGTATCAATTTTGACAATCGGAAGATATGTACACAGACCGCCATCCGCAGGATCCGTACATGGTTCCTGGGGAATTTCCTGTTCATGCTGGTGAATTCTCTCTGTTTTTCGATAGTCCTGATAAAGCAGTGGCGCAAAAACAGCAATCAGGATAACCGCAAAGCAGCATGTAAATCCTATTATTTTATATTTCATATCAGTTATAAATCTCATCGCTTTGAGCTACAATATTAACACTTTCGATTTGTCCAAGGTTATAGAAATCATCTGTTAAAGCCGGATACTGTTTCTGAACTTTTCCCAGTATTTTTCTGGATAATTCATAAATGTACTCAGCATTCTCCTCTGTCGTATTTTTTACCCGAAGAACGGCACCAGTCCCAAAATAACGAAAGACCTGGGATTCTATATTTTCACAGCGGCTTCTTTTTGCACGGATGATCAAAAGCATACGGTTATCACTGCGGATTGCTCCCATGATAAGAAAGATCAGAAAAATAGCAGAACTGCCTACTGCAGCAACCAGATAATCTCCAACTCCACAGCATATTCCCACAATGATCGTCCAGAAAATATATACAGTATCTCTGGAATCTTTTATTGCAGTTCGAAAACGCACGATAGATAATGCACCGACCATACCAAGCGACAATGCAATATTGTTTCCTATGACAGTCATAACTGTTCCTGTCATAACCGTCAGAACGATTAGTGTTACTCCAAATTTTTTGCTGTAAATCGTTCCCTTATGTGAGATCACATATGAAATAAAAATAAACAGACCAATGACAGCACTTACCAGAATATGCATTGTAATTTGCTGCCAGGTCATATCCCCCTGCTGGGTAAGCAGGTTATAAATTGTTTCTTTCATTCCCATTCCTCCTAAAATTTGTAGTTACAGCCAATTTGTCTTGCCATACAGTATTTGCTCACGGAAAGCTCGCTTTTCTGAACGGGCAGAAGCATATGCTTGATATAGCTTAACAAAAAACCGTTATATTTTACTTCCAACACTGTAGCAAAAGGAGACATTACACTGTTTAACACCAGATTTCTATCAAACATATTGAAATTTACTTCATTAGCCCGTATTCCGGAGTCAAAAGTTATTCGAATAGAATTTTCCGGCGCGATAAATGCAAATCTGTCATATTCTACAACTGTTTTAGGACGGTATGCCCACATTTCCATAGTTGAATAACATTCCTGTCCAAACTCACTGCCACTGTTTAAAAGTACAGAATAATCGCCCTCAATGAGAGCCTGCGCTTCCCTTCTGGATAATCTTAATGATCGCTTCCGCTGATAAGGTCCCTGCTTCTGCTTCATTTCAAACAGTGCAAAATCCGCATCAGGACTATATACCCGCAAACGAAACTTTCTTCTTAACTCCAGACCATCTTCCTTTTCCTGAAAATCCCGATTTGACAAAGAATCAAAGTACAAAGAACGTACCGGATAACCATTCGGTCCATTATGTGAGTCAGTATGAACCACGTTTGACAAATAATTCCGAAGTTTTAATGCTTCTGCCTGATTAAGCAGAAATTTTTTTTCTTCCCGCAGAACATCGCGCATAGTATTATTTCCTCCTTCTTTTGCTTTTTAGTAAATACTATAAGTAAATACTATAATAGTATACACCCATAAATTTTTTTGTCCATATAAAAAATAAAACTTTGTAGTATACAATGAACTTTCGATAAAATCAACAATAAATATATAAAAACTATAATGAAAATGGGGAATGTTGTATGATATCAAACTGTCAAAAATATCTTGCAATACGATTAACATTTATCTGTGTGATCGTACTGTATAGATCACTTGGTGATAGACAGTTTCGGATGCACGGTCTCGGCAGGAGTTCATCCGCCCGACCCATTCCATTTGATCGTTGGCTTTCAGCGTTTCCGTAATGCCCTCAGCATCTGCCATTTGCTTTACCAGCCGAAGAAAAAGCGCCGCCTCGGGATCACTCCCAAGACGGCGCTTTTCTGTTGTGGATCAGAGCGAACATTTTACGGCGAAACCGCCGCTGAAGAAATAGGTGTTCGTCCAATACCTGTTTGGTGGAGATGGCGGGAATCGAACCCGCGTCCGAAAACCGGTTACCGGGGCTTTCTACGAGTGTAGCGGCTCTTTTGACATTCCCTCCGCGCACCGCCGAACAGCAGGCTTTGCGCATCAGTAGCCTTTAGATCATGACGGACTTAAAGGCGTGGGCCCGTTCACGTGCACCGCTAAGTGACGCTCTTATCCCGTCCGCGGTCCTACGGGTAAGAACGGCTGCTTAATTAAGCAGCAACAGCAACTGTATTGTTGTCGTTTAATTTTAAGTTTGCGGATTTTATAGCGGTCCCGCACCGCTACTCGCTTACCAGGGCTTCCAGTCCCCGTCGAAACCTTTACATCCCCATATAAAAAGCGATATTGCTACCGCTTTTATCTGTTTTTCTCTTTCAGCGCACGCTGAATATCGCGTTGGGCATCACGCGCGGCCATATCGGCACGCTTATCGTAGAGCTTTTTGCCCTTGCACAGACCGACCTGCACCTTCACCCGCGAACCCTTAAAGTACACGGAAAGCGGAATGAGCGAATAACCGACGGTTTTGGAAAGGCCAAAAAGCCGCATGATCTCGCGCTTGTGCATGAGCAAACGGCGCACCCGCATGGGGTCGCGGTTAAAGATGTTGCCCTGCTCATACGGGCTGATATGGCAGCCGTTTAAGAGCATTTCACCGTCCACAACAGAGCACCACGCGTCCTTTAAGTTGCATCTGCCCTGCCGCAGCGATTTCACCTCTGTGCCGCAAAGCTCAATGCCCGCTTCAAGGGTCTCCTCCACAAAGTAGTCGTGGTAGGCCTTTTTGTTCTGGGCAATCGTTTTAAATTCTGTTTTTGCCACTTGGCCTGCCTCCTTCTGCTTTATGTGTGATTTACTATACACCACTTTCGCGGTTTTGTCAACGCGAAATCGATTTTACAGCTCCTGTCTGCCCTCAATGGCGCGGGAAAGCGTCACTTCATCGGCATATTCGAGGTCGCCGCCGACCGGGATGCCGTACGCAAGACGCGTTACGCGGATACCGAGCGGCTTTAACAGGCGCGAAATGTACATGGCGGTCGCTTCGCCCTCAACGGTCGGGTTCGTCGCCATGATGACCTCCTGCACGGTGCCGTCCTGCACGCGACGCAAAAGCTCTTTTATTTTGAGCTGATCCGGCCCGATGCCGCCAAGCGGCGAAATGGCACCGTGCAGCACGTGGTAGGTCGCATGGAACTCATTTGTGCGCTCCAGTGCGAACACGTCGCGTGGGTCTTCCACCACGCAGATAACCGAGCGATCTCGGCTTTCATCGCGGCACACGGGGCAAAGGTCGCCGTCCGTCAAATTGCAGCACACGGAGCAGTAATGGATCTGCTCATGCGCGTCGATGATCGCCTGCGCAAAGCTTTCGGCATCCGCTTTATCCATGTTGAGCACGGCATACGCAATGCGCTGTGCGGACTTATGCCCCACGCCCGGCAAGCTCTCAAATTTATCGACGAGCCGTTCGAGCGGCGGTACGTGATAACCGGCCATTAGAGGATGCCCGGAAGGCTCATGCCGCCGGAGATTGCGCCAAGCTTCTCCTCTTTCTCGTTTGCGGCTGCGCGCAGTGCTTCGTTGACAGCAGCAGCGACGAGGTCGCCGAGCATCTCGGCATCATCAGGGTCGATGACCTCCGGCTTGATGTCGATATTCTTTACTTCCATTTTGCCCGTTACGGTTGCGGAAACGGCTCCGCCGCCTGCGGCCGCGGTGTATTCCTTCGCTTCGAGCTCCGTGGTAATCTGCTCCATCTGCTCCTGCATCTTCTGTGCCTGGCGTGCAAGCTGCTGCAAATTTGCGGCTCCGCCGCCGCCCATACCCTGCGGTAAACGTGCTTTCATAGTTAAGACTCCTTACTGTGTGGTTTTTAAATTTATTTTTCTTCGATCTCCACGCCGGCTTCGCGCATATCGTGCAAAAAAGCGTCGAGCGGATCTTTCGGTTTTTCGCCGTCTGCTGCGGGCGGCTTATAAGGGCCGAGCTTATACACACGCCCGGTCACCTGCTGAATGGCCTCGCGGATCTTTTCTCTCTGGCTGGCACGTTTCAAGAGATCAAACGCAATCTGCGGCGCTTCGATGAGCATGTAGTCGCCGCTGATGTACGCCGCTGAGCCCTTGAATGCCGACGCCACCGACTTTGAGTAATTTTCCATATAGCCGATAATGTCCGACCAGCCGTCGAACGGCTGCGCATTTTTTGCAAGCTCCTCTGTGGACTGCGGCTTGTCCTTTACCGCGGGCTGCACAGGTGCGTTGTTCTGTGGTGTCTCGAGCTGTTGTCCCGGTGCTGCCGGTGCTTCAGCCGCGGGTACACTCGGTGCCGGGGTGATGGGACGGCGCAAGCCGCCGCGCTCCAAAGCTTCAATGCGGCGCAAAAGTGCTGCGGGCGAGGTATCCATTTCCGGCGTGCAAAGACGGATAAACGTCATTTCCATTTCCGTGCGCTTATTCATAGTCTTCATGCGCGACTGCGCGGACTGGAACGCATCGAGTGCGTGCAGAATCGTTGAAAGCTCCATGGAAAGCGCCGTTTTGGTCATGGCTTCCAGCTCTTCGCCAACGGCATTTACAAGCCCGCTTGCGTCCTTCATCGTTTTGATGAGCATCAAATTGCGGAAAAAGCCCGCAAGCTCCTCGCACAGCCTGCCCATGTCTTTGGAAGACTTATACAGCGCGTCGATCTTTTCGAGTGCCGCGGTGCGGTCGCCCGTGCGAATGCACTCGGCGAGTTCAATTAAGTGCCCACGCCCCGCAAGGCCTGCCGTTTCCGCAACGAGCCCATACGTCACGTGCCCGTCGCTGCGGCCGATGCACTGATCCAAAATGGAAAGCGCGTCGCGCATGCCGCCGTCTGCCGTAACGGCGATGAGCATCGCGGCATCGTGGTCGATTGTCACATTTTCCTGCGTACAGACCCACTCAAGGCGCCCTGCGATGTCCTCCGGTGCGATGCGGCGGAAGTCAAAACGCTGACAGCGCGATAAAATCGTCGGCAACAGCTTATGGACTTCGGTCGTCGCCAAAATGAAAATGACGTGTGCGGGAGGTTCTTCGAGCGTTTTTAAGAGGGCATTGAACGCCGAAACGGAGAGCATGTGCACCTCATCGATGATATATACGCGGTATTTCGCCGTAGTCGGCGTGAAGTTGGATTCTTCAATGAGCGCGCGGATGCTGTCTACGCCGTTGTTGCTCGCGGCGTCCAGCTCTACAACGTCCAAAACAGAGCCGTCATCCAGTCCTCTGCACACGTCGCACTTGCCACATGGATCGCCGTTTTGGGGATCCAAGCAATTGACCGCCTTCGCCAGAATTTTTGCGCAGGTCGTTTTTCCCGTGCCGCGCGAGCCGGTGAACAGATATGCGTGCGAAATGCGCCCGGCCATCAGTTCGTTTTTTAACGTGACCGTCACCTGCGGCTGACCGACGACATCGGAAAACTGCTGCGGACGATATTTTCTGTATAACGCTTTATACAAACGGCGGCGCTCCTTTCTTTGTGGGTGATAAAAGAAAAAGACGATTGGAACGTAGAATATGTGAACGGACAGGCAGCCTGCATCGCACCAGACGATCCGCTTAATGCTGCTCGGTCCCCCGCCTGACATGGTTCACGGTGTCTCGCCGCGCAGACCTGTCCGCTCGCATATTCCACGGTATATTCCAACCGCCTTGGCTTTTTCCGTGCGCGGAACATACTTGACCGCGTACTTTAGTATTATACACGTTTTCCCTTGAAAAGGCAAGCAAAAAATCGTATAATTTTGTATATGTTCATATTTGTAACGCGCACATGGGATTTTTTGCAGATTCTGCGCGGCAAAACGGGAAAGGATGAAAGAAAATGAAGATCAGAAATGCAGAGCTTTGTGACTTGCCCTATCTGCTTGAGATGCTGGAAAACGCGAAAGCTTCGCTGCGGGCACTCGGCATCGACCAGTGGCAAAACGGCTATCCGAACGAAAACACCCTGCGTGAGGACATTCAAAATAAAATCTGCCGTGTTGTGATAGACGACGAAAACAATATTCTTGCAAGTGCCGCCGTGTATTTGGGCGACGAGCCGACATACCACGAAATTTATAACGGCGCGTGGCAGACAGAAAACAAAATCTACGGCATCGTGCACCGCATTATGGCGGCAAATAATGCGAAGAAGCGCGGCGCGGCATCGTTTTTGATGACCTACTGCGCGAAGCTCTCGCTTGAAGCGGGTGTCACCTCCATGCGATGCGATACGCATCCCGGCAACATCATCATGCAGCACACGCTCGAAAAGAACGGTTACATGCGCTGCGGCATCATTCACCTTACGGACGGCGCAGACCGCTTTGCCTATGAAAAAGTTCTGAAATAACGCACAACAGACACAAGCCCCGGCGAGCATGACAAAACGCTCGCCGGGGCTTCGCTCATTCTATTCTGTTATTTCTTTCATCCGGTAAAATGACACCTTGCGGCATCATCGAAGTGCGCGGCTTTCGTCGCGCCGGTCAAAATGCTTACATAGAGATCAGGCCGAATGCGTTCATGACAGAGCTGATAAGGATGATGGCTGCAAAGACCGGGCAAAGATACTTGATCATCATGACGAAGATCTTCTTTCTGCGGAACGTGCCGCCTTCTTGCGTCATTTCTTCTTCAATACGGTCTACACCGATCACGCGGGAAACGAGCAGGCAAGTCGCAATAGCCGCAATCGGCATCATAACGGAGTTCGTTAAGAAATCGAAGAAATCAAGGAACTGCATGCCGAGAATCTTTACGGCATCGAGCGGGCCGTAGCCGAGCGAAGACAGCGTGCCGAGCACGAGCATGATGATGCCGATGACAACGGTCGACTTTTTGCGGTTCCAATGGAGTTCATCTTCAAACGTGGAAACGGCGCTTTCCGTCAGCGCAATAGAGCTTGTGACCGCCGCAAACAGCACGAGCACGAAGAACAGAATGCCAACCACCGTGCCGAGACCCATGCTGGCGAACACCTTTGGAATCGTGATGAACATCAATGACGGGCCCGCCTGCAAGGTGTTCGGGTCGCCGCCGGAGAACGCAAAGACCGCCGGGATGATCATAAGGCCGGCCATAATGGCGATGGCGGTGTCGAAAACCTCTACATTGCGCGTAGAGTTCTCAATAGACGTTTCTTTCTTCATATAAGAGCCGAACGTAACAAGGATGCCCATGGCGATGGACAGCGAATAGAACATCTGTCCCATGGCGGAAACGACCGTCATCCAGGAGAAATTCTCAAGGTTCGGCACAAGGAAATACTGAATGCCCTTCAGTGCGCCGGGACGTGTGACGGAATAGATTGCGATGATGACAGACAACACGACAAGGATCGGCATCATGAATTTCGATACACGCTCAATACCGTTGCGCACGCCGGCAAAAATGATGGTCAGCGTGATGAGTGCAAAAACGATAAAGCAAATTTCGGCGGACACGCCGTCCGAGATGAACATCGAAAAATATCCGTCCTCCGCAAGCTTTGTTCCGTTGCCGCAAATGTACTCAAAAAGATATTTGATGACCCAGCCGCCGATAACGGAATAATAAGGCACAATCAGGATTGGGATAATGGCGTTAATCCAGCCGCCGGCTTTTAATGTGTGCGACTTTGTGAACGATGCATATGCACCCACAGGGCTTTTGCGCGTCATGCGGCCAAGCGACGTTTCTGCCACAATCATCGTGTAACCGAACGTCAGCGCAAGCAAAATGTAGATCAAAAGGAAAATGCCGCCGCCGTATTTTGCCGCAAGGTACGGAAATCGCCAAATGTTGCCAAGACCGACCGAAGCGCCGGCCGCAGACAGCACGAACCCGAGCTTACCCGAGAACATGCTGCGATTACTGTGATGTTTCTTCATTACTTCCACCTATTTTCTGCGAATACTCAAACACAGCCGCCGGTGAAACCGTTTTCCCCCTTCAGCTTCACCGGCGTGCTGCATCAATACGTTCAGCATACCACATGGGCCGCAAAAATGCAATATCTTGCTTTCACAAATTCATTTTGTGTTTTCTGTTTATATTATGCCTTATCATCGGCGCTGCGCTTTTTTCACCCAGTCAAGCGCCACCCAGCCGCCGGCTTTGAGACGTCCCCAGCCTTTTGCAGAACCCACACCTGCGCTCTCCTCTACAACCGTATAGCGCTTCGTGTCTGTGATCTGCCCCTGCACGTCATAATTCGTACCCGGACCCTTGCGGATATTGAGCGCATCTGCAGCGTCCTTGCGCACTGTATACGCTTTGAACGGTTCATACACAATTTTGCCGTTTGAGGCATACACTTTATAACCCACAGGGCATGCGTTTTTCGCATTTTCCAGCATTGCATACGCGCCGATCTGGCTTTTTGCGTCCGACCAGCTTGTCCGCACGCGATAGAGCTGCTTTGGCGCGGGTTTCGCATCGGTCTTTGTCTCCTTTTTGTCGTCCTTCATTTCGCTTTCAATCATTTTTAAAAACCGCGCCCAGCCCTTGTCGAGCGTGCGGTGCGGACAGTATTTGCCGTCGAAGTCCTGATGCTTCTTCACGTGCGAAATATCCCACTTGCGCTCGGTGAGCAGCTTTGCGATATACTCTGCGGTGTTCTTTTCGGCTTTATCGAAACGCGTGCCGCCCGAAAGCGAATAGCAAATCTCAATGTGGATGCCGTGCGCGTTGCCGTCGCGCTGCCCTGCTGCAAACGCACCTCTACTCAGCGGAATGCCGACAACAATCTCCTTGTCATCGACCGCCGCGTTGAACGACGTAGAGCTGTCGTTTCGAATCATATACGCAACTTCATTCGCGGCGGAAGCATCGTTCGCCGTGTTGTGCACGACGATATATTTCATGTCCTTTGCGCAGGACTCCACCGGGACTTTCAAATCGTATTTTGCAGAAGATAATAGATTTTCGCGGATCGGTACCATAAGATCACTCCTTCTTCTCATCACTTGCACCCGATTCATCCGCCACGGTGCGACGGAGCCGCTTTAAAATGCGCTGCAAACGCGGAAACCCCGGCACACCAATCGCCGCAAGGTTTTCCATGACGGAAATGAGCTCGTTGATCGTAAGCCACACGGTGACGAGCATGCCGAAAAACAGCTTCACATCGAGCGTGATGCCGGCCCCGATGACTGCACCGCGCAAAAGATAATCCACCGCCGCACCGACTGCGACCATGACCATATAGCAAAGCTTTTTGAGTATCCCCTTAATACCGAACTTGGAATTTAACTCGGCGCGGATATACGCTTTGATTATGCCGGTGATATAATCGAGCAACATCACGCCGAGCAGCACGAGCATCGGCACCGCAAGCGTACCGAGGTACGATACGAGTCCCGCGCCGAGCACGGCCGCCGTCGTCTTTAAAACCGTCTGTTTTATCAAATCTTTGCCCTCCTTCCCTGCATATTGGGACATGCACAGCGCTTTGTCCCGCGGCATACTATGACAGACGCGCCGCTTTTGTGCGCGGCAATCAGAAAAAGCGGCGAAACACGTTGCGGAATGTCAAAATCTGTGTTATGATTTCGGTGGACAAATATTCAAATATGCAAAGGAGATTTTCTTATGGTCTGCAAAAATTGCGGTGCAAATATTCCGAACGGTGAGCTTTTTTGCCCAAACTGCGGCACGTGCACCGAAAACGCGAAGTTCTGTAAATACTGCGGCGCGGTCATCGGTGCCGACTGCGTGGTTTGCCCCGCGTGCGGCAGGCAGGTAGAGCCATTGCAGTCTGCCCAACAGCCCCAGCCTGTTTATGTAAACAACAATGTCACTTACGGTGGTGTGGCAAAAAGCAAATGGGCAGCGTTTTTCCTGTGCCTGTTTTTAGGACTCATCGGCGCGCATAAATTTTATGAGGGAAAGATTGGCATGGGTGTTTTGTATATCTTCACCGGCGGCCTGTTCGGCATCGGCGCGTTCGTCGATCTCATCGTCATCCTCTGTAAGCCCGGTCCCTATTATTACGTTTAACTTTCTCAGAAAGGCGGCGTACTATGCCAAGCATCCTTGAATATGCAGAAACCGAATTCTCGCTTTTGGCAGAAAAACCGTTTACGGATGTAGACAGCCTGCTTTTATCACAGTTTTCCTACATGAATCTGAGCGCGTTTGAAGACGAGCTTAAATGCGAAAACAAAATAGAAATTCGAGAGCTTTTAAAGGCAGAGCGCTTTGAAAAGTTGATGTTCCATGTACGCGATACCAAAAGCAACATGAGACTTTTGTACGCTATGGCGTCAAGCCCGCGCTGGCGCAACATAAAAATCGGCAACTTCGTTGAAAAGCTGTGTGACCAGTCAGAGGAGCAGTTTGCGGCCATCACCGTGTATCTCGATGACGACCACGCCTGCGCCGTATTCCGCGGCACGGACGCCACGCTTGTCGGCTGGAAAGAGGATTTTAACATGGCATTTCTGCCCGTCATCCCCTCGCAGGCCGATGCGGCAGACTATGTGACAAAGCTCGGCAAAGGTTTTCCCGGCAAACTGCTTTTGATGGGCCACTCCAAAGGCGGCAACCTTGCAGCCTACGCGGGCATGTTCTGCGACCCGGAAATTCAAAAGCGTATTGAGCGCGTCTACCCGCTCGACAGCCCCGGCTTCATCGGCAACACGCTCGAATCCGAAGAATATGGGCGCATTCAAAGCCGCGTACATAAGGTCATTCCGAAAGGCTCGCTCATCGGCATGCTGCTTGAAAACCACGGTGCATACTCCGTTGTGGAAAGCAATCAAATGGGCATTATGCAGCACGACCCGTTCTCGTGGCAGGTGACGGACGGTGCATTCCATACGCTGGAGGAAATTTCCAGCGGCGCAAAATACATGAACAAAACGCTCAACAGCTGGATCACCGGCATGAGCATCGACGAGCGCATACGCCTTGTCGATGTACTCTACGGCCTTTTGACCGCCGGCAATATTGAAAACGTATTTGACGCCGGCGACATTCAAAAGAACATCGGCGCTATCTACAACGCCGCCGTGCATCTCGACCCCGAAACGCGGTCGTTCGTTTTGCAGATCATCCGTCAGCTCGCGGGCTTTGCGTTGCACAACATCCCCCACCCGAATGTCCCGGAAAACCTCAATATCCTGCCCGGCAATAAAACGCAGAATTAAATTTTCATAGAGTAAAAGCCACCGTTTGCGGCAAGCCTTGCGCTTTTCCGTTTCGGTGGCTTTTGATTTATGTTTACGAATTTATAAGCTGGCGGTAGATGAGATCCATGATCGTGATGGAATTGAACTGCATCGTTAGCACATTCATCATGATCTTGCGGAATTTTTCAGATTCCTCTTCTGCATCATCCGTTCCCCTGTTTTCCGTTCTGCTTTATTTCACGTTTCCGCTGTTGATGCCCGCGCCTGTTCTATTAAGCGGCAGCCAGTCGAGCACCTTTTTGATGTACGTATCCCAGAATACCCAGTCGTGCTTGCCGGGGCCCTCCACATACGTGAGGTCAACACCGTTTTCGTTGAGGAAATCGCGGAAATCGCGGTTTGCGGTGACGAGGCCGTCCTCCGTGCCGCAGCACAGGTACATTTTCGGTACGGGTCTGCCCTCCTCCTTCAGCTTCAAAAGCAGCGCCTTCGGGTCTTTGTCGCTGCCCTTCACCTTGTCATACTCACCGAAAATCGTCTCGTAGTAGTTGCGGCGGAATGTGAAGATCGGCGCGGAGTTGTCCGCGTCCTTCCACGTATCGTGCACGAGCGCGGCGGAAAGACCGATGACGCAGCCAAAGTTTTCCGCATACTTCAGGCCGTTGCGGATTGCACCGTAGCCGCCCATGGAAAGACCCGCGATGAACGTATCCTCGCGCTTATCGGAAAGCGGAAACAGCTTTCTTGTGAACTCTACAAGCTCCTTGCCGATGAACTCGCCGTACAGCTCGCCGCTCTTTTCGTCGTCGAGGTAGAAGCGGTTTTCACCGGAGGGCATAATGACCGCAAGGTCGTTTGCCTCCGCCCACGCCTGAATGCGCGTGCCGTTCACCCAGTCCGTATAATTTCCGAAAATGCCGTGCAAAAGGTAAAGCGTCTTCAGTGGCTTCTGCTCTGCGTTTTCCGCCTGCGGGCCGAATTTGTCCACCGGGATAATCGCATTGAACGTCACCACGCGCATGAGGCATTTCGAGATAAAATTCACTTCAATAATAGCCATATCAACAACTCCGTTTCGATTTTAGTTTCGTTATATTTCATTATAATCAATAAAAACCCTTTTGTAAAGACTACTTTTATGCTATACTGTACAAAACGGTTTGAAAGCAAAGGAAGTTGAATACGATGAACGATTTTTCCGAGCGCGTGTTTCAGGTGGTGCGCGAGATTCCGCGCGGCAAGGTGACAAATTACGGCTTTGTGGCATTTGCAGCGGGCAAACCGCGTGCCTCGCGCGGTGTGGGCTTTGTGCTGCACCGCAACACGGACCCCGTAAATACGCCATGCCACCGCGTAGTGTTCAAAGACGGCTCTCTGTGCAAGGGCTACGTTTTCGGCGGCCCCGATGTACAGCGTGAAAAGCTCGAAGCCGAGGGCGTGCAGTTCCTGTCCGACGGCCGCGTAGACATGAAAGCCTGCGGCTGGTTCGGCGAAGACGAAGAATAACAAAAAGGTGCCTGACCAAAATGATCAAGCACCTTTCGTTTTTACTTTTAAAATCAGCCGTAGTTCTTAAAGCTGACGTTAATATCGACTGCCGCGTCGATGCCCTGCACCTGCGCGTTGTCGGAATACTGCCACAGGCCGAAGTTATAGTAGAACGCCGGCACGCTGCGGTATTCCGCGAGCCAGAACTCAAAGTCCTTGAGCTGCTCTAAGTCATAATAGTTATAGCCAAGACTGCGGTTAAAGTACACACCTGCGGTGTAGCCCGCTTTCGCGATTTTTTTGCAGAACGCCGAAGCATAACTCGTGATCTGCTCGCCCGTGGCATCTGCCGTACGAGAGCCGTCTACGCTCGTCTGCTCCCAGTCAAACACGACGGGGTAATCGACGGATTTATTCTGCAAAAGCTGGAGCACATAGCCCGCTTCCTCCTCCGCTTCGGTAACAGAAGTTGCCTGCGAGAAGAAGTAGATGCCCACCTTTACGCCTGCGTCCTTCGCACCGGTGTAGTTATCGGCAAACTTGCTGTCTTCGTTCAGCTTGCCGCGCGTTGCACCGCGGTAGCCTGCGCGGATCATCGCGAAATCGATGCCGCTCGCTTTGACGGCTGCCCAGTCGATGTCGCCCTGATAGTCGGAAACGTCGATGCCGAGGCTCGCGTTCGCGTCGTCATACGTCACAAGGCCGTTGTCATTTTTAAACTTCGACTGGTCGTATGTATTGAGCGGCACATTAAACTTCGGAATGGTGATCTCACCCTCGTAAAGATCCTGAATGACGAGCTTGCCGTCCTCCGTCACTGCGGAAGACGTGCCGTTGCCGATGCTCTGACCACCGTCAGATTTCCCGCCGAACGCGGATAGGAGCGATAAAATGACCACGACCAGAATGAGCACGCCGGCCGCGCCAAGGAAAATCAAACGGCGCATTTCAAAAGAACGCGCATCGCTGTGTTTATTTGGAGCTTTTTTATTCATAGTAAAATTACCTTTCATAAACGAAATCACAGCGTAAACTGCACACCGTGTTCGGATTTATTCTATTATACGCATTTTCTGTCCTTTTTGCAAGCCATTTGGCGAATAAAGTCTGCCTTGCCAAGTATTTCCCACTGCCATCTCGCGGTCTATCGTGCCGAGTACGCGGATTTTATCGCGGCTCCACAGGGGCGCAAGCAGCTTTGTTTTGTCACCGTCGCCCGTAATGCGCTCGATGACCGTTTCGGGCGGCAGCACCTCCAGTTGACGGATCACGGCGCGCACATAGTCCTCAAACGTCATCGGCGTGTATGCGCCGCTTTCGTATAAGCCCGCAAGCTGCGTGCCGCGAATGACGTGTAAAAGATGAATTTTCACACCGTCCGGGCGCAGCTGTGCAAGGTCTTCGGCGGTCTTTATCATCTCCGCCTCCGTCTCGCCCGGTAAGCCGTCTATGATATGCACGCAAACGCGAATATTGTTTTCGCGCAGGCGCAGAAATGTCTCTTTAAATACCTCGTATTTATATCCTCTGTGAATACGCGCAGCCGTCTCATCATTACTGCTTTGCAGGCCCAGTTCCACGGTGAGGTGCGTTTTGCCGTTCAATTCTTTTAAAAGCGACAAAGCATTCTCCCCGATGCAGTCCGGGCGCGTGGCAATCGATACGCCGTAAACGCCGAATGCAAGCGCTTCTTCGTATAACGCCCTGAGCTTTTCAACCGACGCGTAGGTGTTTGTGTGCGTCTGAAAATACGCGATGATTTTACTTTCCGGCGACTTTTTATGAATACGCACTTTTTCCGCTTGCAGCTGCTCCGTTACGGAAAATGCCTTATCCTGCGTAAAATAGCCGCTGCCGCCGTCGCAGAAGATGCACCCGCCCACGCCGCACGTGCCGTCTATGTTCGGGCAGCTCAGCCCGGCATCGATCACAGCCTTTTGGGTCTTGCAATTCTGCACCCGGTTGTGATAAGCTAATGTATGATACCGTTTGTTATCAAACGTATACGGAAATGGATTCAAAGTAAAGCTCCTTTGCTTGGTCCAAAATAATAATAGGAGTTGAGTATTTGTTACACATTAAAAAGCTGAATTTAGACGAAATTCGCGAAATTTACAACGCATATATGCACGAGGCATTCCCGCCGAGCGAGCTGCGCCCCTTTGCAAGCATGGAAATGCTCTACAATAAAAACTGCTACCCGTGTTACGGCTTTTACGACGAAACCGATTCACTCTGCGCCTACGCCTATTTTTCGTGCACGGAAAACGGCAAATACGCCCTGCTCGATTACTTTGCTGTCAGAAAAGACCTGCGCGGCATGGGCATCGGCAGCAAGACTTTTCCCCTGCTGCGCACAGAAATGAAAGACCGTGACGGCCTTTTGCTCGAAGTGGAAAGCGTTGAGAGCGCCGAAGCCGAAGAAGAAGTCAACATCCGTCGCCGCCGCATCGCGTTTTATGAGCGCTGCGGGTGCGAAATGACAAAAGCCAAAAGTCTTTTGTACGGCGTGGATTTCAACATACTCGTGCTGCCTATCGCGCAGCCCGTACCGGAAGCGAAAGTCGTGCTGCATGAGCTCGAAAACATTTATCACGTTATGTTCGACGACGAACTGTATAAGCGCGTCTGTCACCCGTTTATCGCGGAATAAGCGGATTTTTGAATTGACTTTTTCGCACAAAAGCCATATAATAAAGCCATAAACCATACGGAGGTGTAAGCATGCCGGAAGAACAGAAAACAGCAGAAACCGAACAGGAGCGCCTTGCGGATTTTCCGCGTGATCTAAGCCGCAGCTTCACCTATCTGCACCGCCAGCGTAAAAAATATATGGATGACCGTCTGCGCGGCTACGGCTTTGTAGGTGGCATGCCGATGATCCTGCTTTACATCAACCGCCACCCCGGCACCACGCAGGACGCCATTGTCTCGCACATGCATATCGACAAATGCACCGTAGCACGCCGAACAAAACGCCTTGAAGAGCTCGGCTACATTTCGCGCGAAACCGGCAAAGAAGATCGCCGCGAAAACAACCTCTACGTCACGGAAAGCGGCGAAAAGCTCGTGCCCATCATCCGCGAGATTTTGCGGGATTGGGCCAAAAGCGTCACGCGCGACCTTTCCGATGAAGAGCGCATTTTACTCATCACACTGTTAGACCGCCTCATCCATACAGACGTGGAATAAAATTTCACTTGATATGGACTACCCCGCAGTTTTAAAGCTGCGGGGTGTTTTTCATTGAAAAAGCTCCGGGAAGCACGCCTTTTGTTCCGCCGAAAAATCCGTCTCGACCGTTTTATCGATGTCGAGCGCCGGACATAAAAGATGCACTGCACGGCAGCAGAGCATCTGGTGCTCCGTTCTGTCCAAATGCCCGCCGTAAAGGTCGTCCCCCGCCACGGGATGCCCAAGGTGCGCCATGTGCACGCGAATCTGGTGCGTGCGCCCGGTTTTCAAATGGAAGTCAACGAGGCTGTACCCGCCGCTCGTTTTTACCGTTTGAAATTCCGTCACGGCTTCGTCTCCGATGCCCGCGCAACGTTCCACCTTATGCCCCGGCTTTAACCCGATGGGTACATTCACACACCCGCTTTCGGGCGTTTCGTCCTCGCACACGGCGCGGTACGTTTTCGTCAGCTTTGCGTTTGCGGCAAATTTGTTTTTCGCCAACACCAGTGCGCCGGTCGTATCCCGGTCTAAGCGGTACAGCGGCCGAAACACAAAGTCCGGCGTATTTTGAAAATACCACGCCGCCGCATTTAAAACGCTGTCGCGGTCGTGCCCCGGCGAGGGGTGCACAGGCATATTGTACGGCTTATCGAGCACTAAAAAATCCTCGTCCTCATATAAAACCGCAAACGGCAGGTCGGCTTTTTCATACGCTTCACCCGTTTCAAGCAGCGTCAAAGTCAGCGTATCGCCGGCTTTCAAAACTGCATTGCTGTGCACGGGTTCGCCGTTTTTAAGCATCTCTCCCTCGTATTTCAGCGCCGTTAAAATGCGTGCGGAAAACCCTAAGTACCGCCGCACAAACGTGCGCACGTCCATGTTTTCCTGTCCGCAGTCGATGACGAACTCCAGTGTGCGTTTCATTACTTGCTGCGCGTCGCGAGCTTTTCCGCAAACTCGTGCAGGAACGTACTGTCCGCGTCAAACGCGTCAAGCGCATGAAGCGCCTTTTCGGTATGCTCATCGACGAGCGCCTGCGCTTTTTCCACGCCCAAAATGGAAACATACGTGCAGCGCGCGTTTTGTGCATCCACGCCGATGTTCTTGCCAAGCTCCTTGGCGTCACCGGTCACGTCCAGAATATCGTCGCGGATCTGGAACGCCAAACCGATGTGCAGCGCGTATTCCTTTGCTGCATTGATCTGCGTTTCGTTCGCACCCGCCGCAATGCAGCCCATCATGCATGCCGCCATGATGAGGTTCGCGGTCTTGCCGGTGTCTTTTTCGCACAGCTCATCGAGCGAAACGGTGCGGTTTTCGGTTGCAAGGTCAATGCACTGGCCACCCACCATACCGTGCTCGCCCGCGCAGCGCGCAAGCACCGCCGCCGCATACGCAGCGCGCTCCATGCCGACATTTCGGAATGCTTCACTGCTCAGCGCCGTTTCAAATGCTTTTGTCAAAAGGCCGTCGCCCGCAAGCAATGCGTAATTTTCACCGTAGACCTTGTGGTTAGAGGGCTTACCGCGGCGCATATCGTCGTTATCCATGCATGGCAGGTCATCGTGGATGAGCGAATACGCATGTACCATCTCCACGGCACACGCAAACGGCATCGCCATGTCTTCATCGCCGCCGCACAGCTCGCAGAACGCAAACGTTAAAACGGCGCGCACACGCTTGCCGCCGTTTAAAAGCGAATAGCGCATGGCGTCGGTCACGGTCTCGGAAAGCGAGCCCTTGCGCTCCGGCAAAAAATGATCTAAGGCTTTTTCAATGCGTTTTACCCTGTCTTCCATTTTTATTCCTCCGTTTTCGCAGCACTCAGCTCCGTAATTTTCTGTTCGGCAGTGTTTAATTTCTCATAGCAAAAGCGGGAAAGCTCCGCACCCTCGCTAAAAAGCTTCACAGATTCCTCCAGCGTCACATCTCCCTTTTCGAGCGTCTCGGTCACCTCGCGAAGGCGCAGCATCGCGTCTTCAAAGGTCATGGTTTTTTTAGGCATCGGTCATTTCCCTCTTTTCTGTTTTCTGCACCTGCACGGTGATCGCGCCGTCCTCTACGCGCGCTGTCAAAACGTCGCCCGGCTTTGCGTCTTCCGTGCGCTTTATCACTTTCCCGTTTTCGTCGGACACGATCGCGTATCCGCGTGAAAGCACCTTCAGCGGGCTCATTGCGTCTAACCGTGCGGAAAGCGCAGCAAGCTCGTTTTTCTCATTCAAAATTCTTCGCTCGGCGCTGTGCGTCAGGCTCTGCACCGTGTTTCGGAGCGCCTGCCTACGCGGTGAAAGCCACGCGGACGGGTTTTGCAGCACGTTTGCGCTTGCAAGCGCATCGAGCATCTGCCGCCGATCGTCAAGCCCCGCCTGCACACTGCCGCACAAACGGCGCGTCAGCTGCGCAAGTGCCGCACGCATTTCTTCCCTGTCCGGCACGGCAAGCTCTGCCGCCGCGCTCGGCGTTGGCGCTCTCAAGTCCGCGACAAAATCGCAAATCGTAAAATCCGTCTCGTGCCCCACAGCGGAGATGACGGGTATCTTCGACGCGAACACTGCCCTTGCGAGCGTCTCGTCGTTGAATGCGGCCAAATCCTCCGCGGAGCCGCCGCCGCGCCCGATGATGATGACATCCGCCGCCTTTTGAGCGTTCATCAATTTCACCGCCGCCGTAAGCTGCGCCGCTGCGTCCTCGCCCTGCACAAGCACCGGGCAAAACACGATCTCTGCCGCAGGCCAGCGCCGCGAAAGTATATTGCGAATATCCTGCACCGCCGCACCCGTCGGTGACGTGATGACGCCGATGCGCGCCGGAAACGGCGGGATCGGCCGCTTGTGTTCTTCCGCGAACAGTCCCTCGGCAGCAAGCTTTTCTTTCAGCTGCTCAAACGCTAAGCTCAGCGCGCCCACGCCGTCCGGCTGCATTTCCTCCACATAAAACTGGTACTGCCCGCCGGGCTCATACACGGCCACACGCCCGCGCACGATAACGCGCATGCCCTCTTTCGGGCAAAAACGCAGCCGCCGCGCGGCAGACGAAAACATAACCGCCTTCAAAACAGACTTTTCGTCTTTCAGCGAAAAATACAGGTGTCCGGAGCGGTAGTGATCGGTAAAATTGGAAATTTCGCCGCGCGCGTAAATGTCGCGCATGCGGCCGTCACCCTCAATAAGCGACTTTATAAAAAAATTGATCTGCGAAACCGATAAAACGCGCATATCAGGCCTCCTGCGAAAGTGACGCCAAAACGGCGATGCCGGCAGCGTTATCCGCCGAAAAACGCGGCTCCGCAAACAGTGCGCCGTACTTTTCGCTCATGTGTGCACGCAGCATGGAGTTTGAGGACACGCCGCCCGAAAACACCACGGGCAAATCGCCGAATGTCTCGATAAGCGCCTTACACATCGCATCCGATGCCACAATGATATACGCCATGCACGTCGCGGCGATTTCCTCCTTCGGTGCGCCCTTTTTCATCAGCTCGCGGCATTTATTTTCCACACCGGAAAGCGAGCAGTTCGCGCCTTTCATCGAAGCGCGCACGCGCAGTTTTTCCGTATAATTGCACGCAATGGGGTCTAAATGCTTGCCGGCCGGAAACGGCAGACCGAGCATCACGCCGATGCGGTCAATGACCTGCCCGGCCTTTAAATCGAGTGAAGACGCAACAAGGCGCGTGCGAAACATTTTGTCACCCTCCACAGGTTCTACCAAAACCGCTTCCGTTGTGCCGCCGGACATGTGGAACGCCAAAAAGCGCTCGTGCAGCAAGTCCAGTCGTTGGGCAGAGTAAAGCGCCGCCGCAATGTGCCCCTGCTGGTGCGAAAAGCGCCGCAGCGGCACCCCTAACGCCTGCGCAAGCATCTGCGCCGCACCGATGCCGACCAAAAAGCACGGCATATAGGAGTCCTTCGCATCACGCGGACGCTCCGAAACGCCAATGACCTTCGCCCCGCCGATCTTATCACCGAGCATGGACAGTACCTCCGGCAGCTGGCGCGTGTGGTGGAACACCGCGTCACTCTGGCGCAGTCCGATCTCGCCCTCTTTCACAGGCAAAATCATGCCGCGGCTGTCCATTTCGCCGTCGCCGAAAAACGCGGCGCTCGTTGTGTAGTTGCTGGTGTCTAAACCGAGCGCGCTGATGTTAGGCATTTTCGCTCTCCGTCTCGTTCTTCGCTCCCTCAAGCTTCTTTGCAATTGTGGAAAGCACACCGTTTACGTAAGAAGCGTCCTTTTCGTTGCCGTAAATTTTTGCAAGCTCCACCGCCTCGTTGATGGAAACGCTCACCGGGACATCGTCGGCCTGCATAAACTGCATCTCGCACACGGCAACGCGCAAAATCGTCAGCGTCATTTTAGAAAGACGGCGCAAACTCCAGCCGCGCAGATTTTCTTCGATCGTGTGGTCGATCTCGTCTAAATAGAGCTCCGTCAAAACGGTCAGCTTTTCGCAGTACGGATCGATAACGACATCGCGCGCTTCCTTCGCCATTTCAATGATGTCTTCCATGCTGTCGCCCGTCACGGTCTTTTCAAAAAGCAGCGTAAAAGCCTGTTCTCTCGATTCTCTTCTTTTCGTCATACTCGGTTCCTTTCCCTTATCTCAATAAAATTCATTGCGTGATTCATGGCGGATATAAACAAAAAAGCCCGCCGAAGGATCGGCAGGCAATTTGAGCAGAAATCAGGCACTTTCGGGTTTCACCGGTGCCGTTTGATGTGCAGTTTTCAAGCTCCAGACATACACGCCGATATGTTCTGGAATAGTATACCACGATAAACGGTAAAATGCAAGAAATCATCTTTTATTTCGCCGCAGAAATGATCTTCACGTTTTCCGCGCTGACGCCGCTTTCGGAAACTGCAATGTCCCGCACGATGAGCGCATTCTGTTCGTCCTCCATGTCGCCGTTTACAACCACCGTGCAGCTCTCGCCGTTGATGTACGCCACGCACTCCGTAAAGCCCTTCGCTTCTATGAGGGACTCTATGTTTGTCTCTTTCAAAATGTTCTGCGCGATAACCGCGGCTTCGTCCACGGCGGCCTGCTTTACGGCGACCTCGGCGCTGTCGTCTTTCAGGATGTCTTCCAGCAGCTCCACGGCCTCATCCCGTGCGGTCTGGCGCGTCAAGCGGGCGTCCGAAAGCTTTGCAGAAGCCGATACCGCAGCCGCTGTTTCTTCTGCCGCGCTGCTTTCCGCCGCACCGTCTGCGGGCTCCGTTTCCGGCAGAACGCCGTCCTCGTTCATAAGCGTGTCGGAGACTGTCTCCACATAGGCGTTGTTCACAAGCTGCGCCGCACCGAGAGCGGAAGACGCACTTTCCTCGCTGACATCGCCCGCGCTCTGCACCTTTGTGCCCGCAAACTGCCAATTTAAGTACACCGCCGCACCAAGGGCCAGCACAAGCGATGCCAAGATCAGCTGTCTTTTACCGTATTTCATTCCGTGTTCCTCCGATCTTCACTGAATGGTTTCATTCGTTGCCATATGTATATTCGCTGTACCCCACCACGCATACCTGCGTAGAGGATAAATCGAGCGCAGTCTTCACGGCCTCCACAATCTTCTCCCGCATTTTCGGGTCGCCTCCCCCGCGGCTCACGACTACCACGCCGCGGATCTCCGGCTCCGTTTTCGTCACGATGAGCGGCTTCTGCGAGCCGTCCGCCGCCTTCACCAGGATGTACGTCTTCTGCGTGTCGCCGTCCGTCTGCGTGCGGTTGAGGCTTTCGCCGCTGTACTCCTCGGCGCTTTTTTCGCTCTGCTTATCTTCGGTCGCATACACCGTTTCGCCCATTGTACGCAGCGTCACCGTCACCTGCGGCTCGCTTTCCCCCGTGATAGCCGAGACCATCTGCGCAATCTGCGCGGAAAGCGCTCTGGTGTAGTCTCCCGCCGTCAGTTCCACCGTCTCCGGCGCTTCATTTTCCGTGTTCTTTGTGTCCATAGGCCAAAGGAGCATCAATAAAACGAGCGCCGCGCAGGCTGCAATGAGCATATACGTCAGCTTACCGTTTTTCAAAAGGCTTTTCAGTTTATCCGTCTCGCCTCACCTCCTACACGTACACATCCACCGGGATGGCCTCGGTCAGCACGCTGCGCAAAAGCGCGTCCGCGCGGTCGATGTCTGTCGCAAACCGCACCCGTACCCGCACACGTTCCACCGTCACCACGCCGTCATCGTCCTGCGTGTACCAAATGTCGATATTCGCTGCCGGCACGTCCATCCCCGCACTTTTCAAAATCGCCGAGAGCCGCTCTTTCAAAATCGTCGTGCCCTTTTCCGCGTAGCTTTGCGTTATCGTCGATTCGGCTTCGCCCGTTTCGGTCACGTCAAAATCGAGCGAGGCCCCGCTTTGCAGCTTTAAAATGCCGTTTACAAGCACCACAAGCAGCATCAGCGCTGCAAGCGCGTGGATAAGTGACCCGCTTTTTTCCGGGAACAGCCGCACGATCATCTCCGTCCCGATGAGCACCATGCACACCGAAAACACCAGCGCATACAATTCACGCATAAGCACCTCGCACACAAAGCACCACAGCCGCCGAGACCACCGCCACCGCACCCACACTACATACCGCCGCAATGAGCAGCCGCAGCGCCGCAGCACAGCCGTTTAAAAACGACGCAAGCGGCTTTAGACCCAACACCTCTGCCGTAAGCCCCGCGCAAAAGCAAATCAAAAGCCACGCGGCAGCCTTTATGCACAGCGGCAGAAAAATCGCGAGTGATGCAAGCAACCCAAATGCCCCCACGCCGTTTTTTACAAGCGCCGCGCCGGAAACGATGACCGAAAACGCATCGGAAAACGCGCTGCCCACAATGGGGATCGCGCCGGAGACAAGCATTTTCGCTGCCTTGCCGCCCGCCATCTCCGCGCTGTTCGCAACAATTGTCTGTACGGACAAAACGCCCGTATATACCGTGACGGCGAGCACCAAAGCCCATTTGATAGCTTTATACAGCGCGTCCGTCAGCCGCTTCAAATCAAACGATGTCACGGCAGAAGCCACGGAAAACGCCAAAAACACACGCAAAACCGGGATGAGCACCGCGCTGCTCAAAACCGAGACGGCATTTGCCGCCGCAAGCGACAGCGCGCCGTAGGTCGGTGCTGTCACGGTGTTCCCCGCCGTGAAAAGCAGCCCCGCATACACGGGCACCGCGGCAAGCAGAAAAACGGCAGCAGCATCCGTCACGCGCGCGGCCTGCTCCAAAAGCGAAGCCATCGGCGAAAGCAGCGTCACGGCGGCGCACAGCGCCCCGCATACGGAAACGGCGTATGAAAGCTCCTTTGCGGCGAATTCCTGCACAAGTCTGCACAGCACGCATGATGCAAGCAGCGTAAGGAGTGCCCGCGCCGGTGCTGTCCACTCCGCACGAAAGCCCTCGGAAAGCGTCGAAAACAGCTTTGCCGCCGCGTCGGGCGCAGGTGTTTCCATCGGGTCTGCCCCGACGTTCTGCAAAAGCGACTGTGCTTCTTCCGGCAGCGCCTCCATAAGTGTATCCGCCCCGCTGTTTTGGTAGAGCTCCGCTTCGTCCGCGCGCACGGGCAGCGAAAGCAGCAGGATAAACACCGTCAAAGCCAAAAAAACGCGCAAAATCCGTTTTTTCATAACAACAGCACTTCCTGCAAAAGCGAGAGAAGTCGATTCAGCAACGGCAGCGCCGTCAGCAGCACCGCTGTTTTTACGGCAAGCTCCACACCGCTTGCTATTGCCGATTCCCCCGCGTCCTTACAAAGATCCGCCGTTATGCGCCCGATGAGCACGATGCCGAGCGCCTTTAACAGCGCTCCGAACACCTCCGGCATGCCGGAAAGCTCCGCCCATTCGCGGAATGTCGAAGTCAGCGTTTCGATCTGCGGCAAAATACACAGAAAAACGAGTATTGCCGCCGCAAGCGAAAACAGCAGAGCTATTTCCTTTTGCCCGCGTTTTAAAAGTGCGCCGCACACCGCTGCAAACACCGCCGCTGCCGATACCATAAGCACCGTGCTCATAGCCCAAACACCGATTTAATCGTAACGAACAGCGTGCTGATCTGCGTGATGAGCATCGTCAGCACCACAATGAGCCCCGCAAGCGTCGTCATCATAGCCTGCTCCTCCCGCCCGGAGCGAATGAGCAGCTGGTTCAAAACGGCCACAAGTATGCCGATGGCGGCGATCTTGAAGATCAGATCTACATCCATAGCTTTGCTTTCCTTTCCGGCTGTTACAGCAAAATGAGAGCGGCGGAAACGCCGACAAACAGTCCCAGCGCCACACACAATCTGCCTTTCTGGGCAAGGCTTTGCTCGGCGGCCAAAAGCGCGCTGCGCACGCGGCCTTCATGCAGCGCAAAGTACGCCATTTGCCCATCGAGGTCGGTCTTGCCGAACCCATCGATAAACGCGGCGCACAGCGCTTCATCCCCGCGGTATGTAAAAAATGCATGTGCCGCCGCTTTAAACGCCGCTGTGCAATCCATGTTTTCGGAAAGCACCCACACGCGCCTCAAAAAAGCGTTTTCGCGGCACAGAGAGAGCAGCGCGTACAGGTCGCCCGCCGTATAGGCCGCGGCGTTTTTCAACGCAAAAAGCGCTTCTAAGAAGATGTTCAGTTCTTTTTCACGCATTTTTAGCCGCGCAGATACCGATGACCCGGCGGTCGCCGCGCACAGAACAATCAGGATTGCCGCCGTTGTTTTCAAGAAGATCACCCGCCAAAAACAGCTTTTCCACTTTCGTCGGTGCACTTCGCCCGTGCAGCAGCGCCACCGTTTCAAACGCGCCGAGCGACAGAATCCCGCGGCACAGCGGTCGGCAACACAGCTCGTGTACACTGCCCGCGTGGATGCTCGCAATCAGCGCCACCCCTGAAAATGATGCCGCACGTATCGCCGAAAAATCGTTTTCGCCGAGCTCATCGCAGACGATGTACTCCGGTGAAAGACACCGCACCGCGTGCGAAAGCCCCTCGTGCTTCGGGTAGCCCTGCAAAATATCCGTGCACGCGCCGAGGTCAAACCCGTCCGCACTCAGCTCAAACCGTTCGTCAAGCACCACCACGCGATGCCCCGCCGTACCGATATATCGTGCAATGTCCCGCAGCAGTGTCGTTTTGCCCGAGGACGGCGCGCCCGCAAGCAGCAGCCCGCGGCTGAGGTCTACGCCGTAGCGCAGCACCTCCTCTGCACAGCCACGCTTCTCCCGCGGAATACGCACGGAAAGACTCGTCACGTCGCGCACCGTTTTGATGCCGCCCTTTTCGATCACTGCCGTACCGCCGATACCCACCCGCAGCGCGCGGTCTGCGGAGACGAATCCGTCGCGAATCTCCTCCATGTGACTGTAAACGGAATATCCGCACAGCCGCAAAAAGATCTCCTCCACGTCCTCGCGTGTCGCTGTCACATTGTTTTGCGAAAAATACTGCGCCGTGTCGCCGTCTTCCCGCAAAAACAAAATGCGGTCGCCGCAGCACAGCAGCACAGGCTTATCCACACTGATACGAATGTCAAACACCGCGTCGCGCACCGCCTGCGGCACCTTTTCAAGCATCGGTGTAAAGCGCCCGAGCGGGCGGATCGCCTTTTCAAAATCCATCGCACACACCTTTCTTTCCGCTCCGTATGCCCAATTCTATGGACGTGCCGCCGGGTTTAGAACCAAAGTGAAAAAAAACGGGCCATCGCCTTTTTATAAACGTGCCTTAATGTCTTTGAAAAGTGCGCCCGAAATCCGCCGCGATTTTTCAAACATGAAAAGCACCCTGCAAGGCCAAAAGCTTTACAAGGTGCTTTCTCTATGGAGCAAGCTATTTACTTTGGAAGTCCGCTTTGATACAAGCTGTAAAAGTGGTTCGTCGGCCCCGCGCCGTGCCCGAGCTCGAGCGCGTGCTCGATGGCGCACGTCATATAGTCTTTCGCACGCTTCACCGCTTCAGCGGGTGCATATCCAAGCGCCAAATTCGAGGCAATAGCGGAAGACAGCGTGCACCCTGTGCCATGCGTGTTCTTCGTTTGAATGCGTCTTGATGTAAAGCTTATATGCTGTTCACCATCAAACAGAATATCGATCGGGTCGCCTGTAAAGTGTCCTCCCTTTACAAGTACGGCTTTACAGCCCATTGTGTAAATCAACTTTGCTGCAGCACACATATCGTCTTCCGTCTCAATGTGCATCCCGGTGATTTCCTCCGCCTCGGGAATATTCGGTGTCAGCACGTCGGCGAGCGGCAAAATTTCCGCTTTGAATGTCTCAATCGACTGCGGAGCCATCAGTGCCGTTCCGTCTTTCGCATACATCACAGGGTCAACAACGACGTTCTTCGGACAGTATTTGCGCAGCTTTTCCGCCACAGCAGACATCACCTCCGGCGTCGGCAGCATGCCAATCTTCACGGCGTCCGTACCGATATCTTCATAGATTGCGTCCACCTGCGCGCGGACAATCTCCGGCGCAATATCCTGCTTTTTCAGCACATGCACAGTGTTTTCCGCCACGACGGATACGATCACGCTCATCGCGTACACGCCGTGTGCGGACATTGTCTTGATATCCGCCTGGATACCCGCGCCGCCGGAGCAATCCGACCCGGCGATGGTCAGTACGCGCTTCATTGCACGCATCACAGCGAAAGCTCGGAAACTGTGAGGTTCTGCACCTCAACGGGATCCTCGGCGTGGATCGTGAACGTCGGCTTCGTCTCATCCAGCACATGCGCGATGACCGTGTTTGCAACGCCGTTCAAATAAATCTCTACGCTGTTTGTATCGGTAATGATGTCCACCTTCATCGGCTCGTTTTTCAGGCGCGGCAATATGGATTCTCCGCAGGTCAGACCGTTTTTGTCGAGCTTCATCTCAAGGCCGTACAAATCGCATGTAAGGTTACCTTCCTTTACAGTAAAGGAGATGCGGCAGGTCTTGCTGCCGAGCTCGTGCGTGCAGTGTGTCAATGTAAAGTCGTCAAGCTTGTCAGATTTTACAATCAGATTTTCTGTGCTCTTGATCGGCAGCGCAGAGAGATAGTAGCGGTCGCCGTGCTTTTTCAGCGTCATTTCGGTCGGCGTACACATGGAGCCGTTGAACGGCGCGCCGGGAATATCGCTGCGGTTCCACGCAAAGCGGATGACCGGCTTGCCCGGCTCGTAGTAATACGTCTGCGCCGCATACGACTGCGAGTTATACGAAAGCTGCCCGACCGACTGAATCGGCTGGTAAAGGCCGTTTTCATCAAAATCACCGACAAAATACATGTCGTGCGCACCGGAATAGACCCACAGCGTTCTGCCGTCATCTGCTGTAAGCGGATAGAGATCCGGGCACTCGTCATCACCGGGCAGGTCAAATTTCTGCAGAAGATCCCAATGCAGTAAGTCCTGCGACGTGAAGATTGCGTAGGTGCGCTCCACAAAATACAGTGCCATCAGCCAGCGCGCACGCTTTGCGTCGTAAATAACCTTCGGGTCGCGGTTGCCGGGTGCAATCTCGTCGATCAGCGGATTTTTGTCATACTTTTTCAGCGTTTTACCGCCGTCTGTGCTGTACGCAAGGCACTGTGTGCTCTTTTTTTCGCCCGCGCAGGTGTAAAAGAACAAGATTGGCGTTTCATCGCCTTCCTTGAGGCCGGAAACATTGTTGTGATCGACTACCGCACAGCCGGAAAACATTGCGCCGTCCATGTCAAGGAACATCGCTTCTTCCTTATATTCCCAGTGGAAAAGATCCGGGCTCACAGCGTGACCCCAATGCATGTTGCCCCACAGTCTGCCGTAGGGATTGTGCTGGTAGAAAAGGTGATACTGTCCGCCGTAAAAGCACAAACCGTTCGGATCGTTGATCCAGCCGCGCTCCGCTGTAAAGTGCAGCTGCGGGCGTAAGACGGTCTCTTCCGCTGTAAGCGGCGTCATGGCATCCTCTAACACCGGTGTAAATGCGCACTCCGGCTCTACCGTGACAGTCATCGTCTTACCAAGGTAATCGCGCAGGTCGGCGTAATAAACCGCGTCCGCGTTTTCTTCCGTATAAACGGCATCGAACTTATAAACCGGTGTGCCGTTTTCAGAAAAAGTAAATTTGTGCGAAGTGCCGTCAAATTTCACCGGCACGCGTAGAAAACGTTTGCTGACTGTAATTTCCATAAACTCAAGCTCCTTTAGCCGTTATCGGTGCATTAAAATGCATGCACCACATTTATTCGAGGATATTGTAGCACACCGCGCGAAAAATGTCATGCATATTTTGCTTAAATTTGCGAATTTTTCCGCCGCGCAAAGCCAAACTATGTGCGCTGCAGATTTGTAAAGGAAAGGCGGTGCAAAGGTGGCAAAACACATTTGGAAATTTGTAAAAAGTAAAAAGATATTTATCGTATTACTAATACTGTATACAGTTGTCTTTATTTTGGCGGTTCGATTTATTTTTCATATTCTCCCGATTTTGCTTGGCGGGTTGCTTGGATGGGTCACAGCACCGCTATGCCGCCTGCTGGAAAAACGGCTGCATCTCTCCCATAAGCGCGCCGCACTTTGCACTGCTGTCGCCGTTTATAGTGTTTCGCTCGTCCTTCTTGCATTGCTTTTCACGCGGCTCATCCGGGAAAGCGCCGCGTTTTTTGCTTCCGGGCGATACTTTCGCTACGAAGCACTCGCCCCCGCCGTGCGGTCGTTTTTGGAGCGCACATGGCAGGAATTGCCGCAGTGGATCTCCGCTGCGCAGAAGAATTTTTCGGGTAACATGGGTGCCGCCATGCCCGCGCTGCAAGGCACCATAAAAGCGATTTTGCTGCTGCCTGCCGTGTTTTTAACGCTCACGCTCATCCCGGTTTTTGCGTATCTCACCCTGCTGTACCGTGAAAATTTGCTGTCACTTTTAAAGAATCTCATCGGTGAAAAGTACGTAGAAAACCTGCAAAAATCCGCAAAAAGCGAATCTTCCGTCGGGTTTGTTTCTGCCTATGCACTCATTTACACCATCACGTTTGCGGAAAGCTTTGTGATGCTCCACCTGCTGCGCATGGAATACCCGCTGATGACTGCCGCCGTTGTGACGGTCTCCGATATTTTCCCGGTCTTTGGGCCGGGAACTGTTTTGCTGCCGCTCGCCGTTTACCGATTGTTATGCGGCAGCGCGGCGCAAGCACTCGGGCTCTTCATCGGGTGGATCATTCTAAGCGTCATTCGGCAGATTATTGAGCCAAAGCTGCTCGCCAAAATGACGCGCACCCCGCCCGCCGTGATGCTTTTCGCTGTATATTGCAGCCTTATCAGCCGCAATTTTTGGCTCATCCCCTACACCGGCACTTTTTTCATGCTGATCGGTATGTTGAAAAAAGCCGGAATACTAACAGTAAAATCCAAATCAATATAAATTAAAAATCACAAATTTACAAAAGCAAAACTTCAAAATACAATTTTAAAATTAATGTATTTTGATAAAATACATTCAAAAATCGAAAGTGCCGTCAAACATCTGCTTCCGTTTTTATAAAGCCTTCTAAAATGCGCAAACCCTCCTGCGTGTTTTGACCCAAGATTTCCTGTATCTTCTTGAAATCACGCGCTTTGTGCATGACGTTTTGCAGCTTGAAAAACTCTTCCTTGCCGTGCTTATGAATGAACAGCGCCTGCGCCTTGGCGGCGGCTGCGCCGTCGTTGTCCTTCGTGTAAAATCCCTTTTCGCACGTCAGAATTTTCACGCAGTCATAGCAACCGTCAAGCCCGTTTTCCTTACAGCAGGCGGCATTGGGGCATACGCCTTTCTCGTACAGAGTGCCGTAGGAGCAACAGTTAAAATCCGACCGACAGCCGCCGCACCACTGCCCTAAAAAGCAATGGTCGCACGAAAGCCCGCAATACGCCGTCGGGTCAGGGCCTGTACGCGCTGCGCGGACAATCTTCGATTTATATCGGGCTCCGTTTTTTAGACGGCGCTCCGTTTCCGGCCCGCCGTCTAAAAGCACCTTGCGGTAAATGCGGGTCTCGCCGCCGGAAATGTCTTGTGCGGTCTCTAAAAATGTATAGCCGTATTTTTCATACAGCCCGATGTGATTGGTAGAAATGTATGTGTACTTCCGTTCCATGATGGCCGCGATGCTTTCTGCGCAGTCCAAAAGCCGACCGGCACAGTGCTGCCCGCGGTACTCCGGGAATGTATACACAAACCCGACCCACGGCGTGTATGATGTCGGCTGCACGTCATCAAGCGGCGCAAGCGTGCAGAACGAGACGAGTTTGTCGCCGTCTGCCAGCATCAAAACCAGTGTTGTTGCGCCGACAAGTGCTTTCAGCTTATTTTCTTTCAGCAAGCTGTAAAGGTACTGCCCTGCTCCCCAATCGCTCTTTTGAATCTCACGGAGCCAGTGCTCTTTATTTTCGCAGGTGAAATATTCGAGAATTTTTCTGTTGTTTTTCTTTTCCATATCGTTCTCCTCTGAATTAAAACTATTCTCCCGTATTTTTCAGTATAGCAAAACTTATGTTCGGCGTCAAGGCGATTTTGAAAAGATGTCCGCTTTTATACAAAAAAGCAAGAGAAGGACGGTCTATCCCTCTCTTGCTCTGTATTTTGTATGAAAATTTTACGCGTTCAGCAGCTTTTCTGCAGCGGCAAGCTTGATGGAGCAACAGAAAACTTCCATGGCTTGTTCGAGTTCTTCAAGCGGCGGGAATGACGGCGCAAGACGAATGTTACTGTCGTGCGGGTCTTTGCCGTACGGGAACGTCGCACCGGCATCGGTCAGGATGACGCCCGCTTCTTTACACAGCTGCACGACGCGCTTTGCGCAGCCGTCAAGCACATCGACGCTGATGAAATAGCCACCGTTCGGCTTATTCCACTCGGCGACGCCGAGGTCGCCGACATTTTCCTCCAACATCAGCTCACACAGGCGGAACTTCGGCTCCAAAATGGCGCGGTGGCCCTTCATGAGGGCGCGTACACCGTTGATGTCGTGCAGGAACAGCACGTGGCGCAGCTGATTCAGCTTATCCGGGCCGATGGTGGACGTGAGCGTGTGCTCCTTGAAATCGCGGATATTATTGTCGCTCGTGGCGAGGCCGGCCACACCGGCGCCCGGGAACGAGATCTTGGACGTAGAGGCAAAAATGAAGATCTGATCTTCCGTGCCGTTTTCAACGCAGAGATCGTAGATATTGAGCAGCGTATCCGGCGTATCGGTGAGGTCATGCACACAATAGGCGTTATCCCACATGATTTTGAAGTCCTTTGCAGCCGGTTTTAATGCGGCGAAACGGCGGACGGTCTCATCGGAATACGTGACACCCGTGGGGTTCGAATACTTCGGCACACACCAAATGCCCTTGATGGAGTCATCGTCCTTGACGAGCTTTTCGATGAGATCCATATCCGGGCCGGTAGCATACATCGGGATGTTGATAAGCTCGAAACCGTAATACTCCGTTACGGCAAAATGGCGGTCGTAGCCCGGCACCGGACAGAGAAATTTCTTCTTATCCAGCTTGCACCACGGCGTGCAGCCGTTGTAGCCGTGCGAGAAGCCGCGGGAAATAACCTCAAACATCATCATCAAGCTTGAGTTGTTGCCGAGAATGACCTGCGAAGCCGGTACGCCGACCATATCGGCGAAAATGCGCTTCATCTCCGGCAGACCGTCCCAAAGACCGTAGTTACGGCAGTCATCACCGTTGGAATTCGCAAATTCGCTTCTCGCTTTCAGCGCTTCCAAAACGCCGAGGGCGAGCTCCAGTTGTTTTGCGCTGGGCTTGCCGCGCGCCATATTCAGCGCAAGATTTTTGGCCTGATAGCCCTTATATTCTGCGGAAAGCTCATCGAAAACCTTCTGTAATTCTGCTTTGCTCAAGTTTGCGTACGCCACGAAAACATCTCCATAAATAAGATTTTGAATTGAAAAATAAGTATTCAATTCATTTTTACGCTCCAATAGCGCCTGAAACAATTCTTATTGTAATGCAAATAAGCTAAAAATGCAAGCCTTATTTATAAATCTTGCATTTTTTCCCGTTTTGCACGATTGTACGACGTGTTTTCCTGCTTTTCCGTTCATTCTGACAAGCGTATAACAAAGCAAAAACCGGCACAGCGAACTGCACCGGCAAAAGACTTGCTTTTATGAAATTTAGAACTCCGCAGAGCCTGTTGTGCGCGGGAACGGCAGTACGTCGCGGATATTGGAGATGCCCGTAAGGTACATGACCATGCGCTCGAAGCCGAGACCGAAGCCCGCATGCTTGTTGCCGCCGAAACGGCGAAGGTCGAGGTACCACCAGTAATCCTCCTCGTTAAGGCCGAGCTCGCGAATGCGGTTCAGAAGCACGTCGTAGCGCTCTTCTCTCTGGCTTGCGCCGCACAGCTCGCCGATGCCCGGCACGAGCAGATCGGTCGCCGCAACGGTCTTGTCATCGTCATTGAGGCGCATGTAGAACGCCTTGATCTCCTTCGGGTAATCGGTGACGAACACCGGCTTGCCGAACTCTTTTTCGGTGAGGTAGCGCTCGTGCTCGGTCTGGAGGTCGCAGCCCCAGGAGACCTTATATTCAAAGTTGTCGTTGTTCTTTTCAAGGAGCTTTACGGCATCCGTATAGGAAATGCGGACGAAATCGGAGTTCGCCACGTGCTCCAGACGCTCTTTGAGACCCTTATCGACAAACTGGTTGAAGAAGTCGATGTCCTGCGGGCAGCGCGCCATAACGTCTTTGATGATGTACTTAATCATGGCCTCCATGAGATCCATGTCGTCGTTGAGATCGGCAAACGCGATCTCCGGCTCGACCATCCAGAACTCTGCCGCGTGACGCTGCGTGTAGGAGCGCTCTGCGCGGAACGTAGGACCGAACGTATAGACCTTACCGAACGCCATGGCCATGCACTCCGCCTCAAGCTGGCCGGAAACGGTGAGGGATGTCTGCTTGCCGAAGAAATCCTTGCTGTAATCGACCGTGCCGTCCTCGTTTTTCGGGACATTGTCGAGGTCGAGCGTTGTCAGCTGGAACATCTCGCCCGCGCCCTCGCAGTCACTGCCCGTGACAATCGGCGTATGCACGTAGGTGAAGCCGTTCTCGTTGAAGAACTTATGGATGGCGAACGCCGCAGCGGAACGCACGCGGAACGCCGCGTTGAAGAGGTTCGTTCTCGGGCGCAGGTGCGCGACCGTACGCAGGTATTCCACCGTGTGACGCTTTTTCTGAAGTGGGTATTCCGGCGAGGACGCACCCTCAACGGTAATCTCCTCCGCCTGAATTTCAAAAGGCTGCTTCGCTTCCGGCGTGAGCAGCAACGTACCGGTGACACGCAGCGCAGCGCCGACATTCTGGGAAGCGATCTCCTTGTAATTTTCGAGTTTTTCCGCCGTAAAGACGATCTGTACGCCCTTAAAGCAGCTGCCGTCATTCAGATCGATAAATCCGAGCGCTTTGGAGTCGCGGATCGATCTCGCCCAGCCACAGACCGTGACCTGCGTATCGCCAAAGGTCTCCGGCGATCCGTAGAGGGCCGCGATTTCTGTTCTTTTCATGATGACCACATTCCTTTCCGTGCGGCACTTAAACTGCACACGCAAAACCTACGCTTTGGCATGCGGCATTTCTCCGCAAATAATCACTTTTATTATCATACTACAAACGCTATCGATTTAGCAAGGAAAATTTTGAATTTTCTCCCCGAAAACGCGATTTATGCGCGATCTTTCTTCAAAATCGCATAATTTGCGATGTCGCACAGTCCCCCATTGTTCTTTGCACCCTCGCGCATGATGCCCTCAAACTGCATGCCGCACTTTTTCATCACGCCGCCGGAATGCGAGTTGTTCACATCGTGGCGCGCCGCGATGCGGTTAAGGCCGACCTCGTCAAACAGGAAATTAATCACGGCACCGAGTGCTTCGCTCGTATAGCCCTTGTGCCACCAGTTTTGGCCGATGCAGTAGCCGATCTCTGCCGCTTTGATCTCATCATCCGTTTTTACCGCAGCGATAGTACCGATAAGCGCGTTTCCATCCTTTACAACAATGCCCCACTGGTAATAGTTGAGCTCCTCATAGTGCGATGCCCACAACGCGAGGATCTGCTTTGTTACCTCTACGCTGCTGTGCGTGGGCCATGTGAGGAACTTTGTGACCCCAGGGTCGGACGCCCAGTTGCGGTACATCGGCTCTGCGTCCGCAAGCGTTAAACGGCGCAAAATGAGCCTTGGCGTTTCGAGTGTGACAGTCCCCTTGTGTTCCATTGTGTTTCCTCCTGATTTCTCCTGAAAATAAAACAGTGCAGACCGTTCATTCAGCCTGCACTGTTCATTGCGATTTATGCGGTTAGGTTCTTTCTAACTCTCAAAAAGCGTATGACAATGTAGGCCCGCAGCAAGTACCGTTATCCATGGCATTTGCGGACTGCATATTCATCATAACGCGGACAAAGCGGAACATTGTCATACCCCTTTCTTTCAAATTTGTTTTGACTATCCTACCACAGTTCTTTCGGTTTTGCAAGAGGAAAATTCTATTTTCCTGAAATTCTCCGGAAAATCAGCCCAAAGGCGCGTGTTTGAGCAGTCCGCAGTCCTTTTCGCCGTAAAAGCGCACCGCGTTGATACGGCTGTTAATCTCATTGCGCAGCTCTGCGTTTTCGTAGGCGTATTCGCCCGTTACGGTGCTGACATCTGCACTCAGCAGCGCAAACATATTGCTTCTTGCGAGCGCGCCGTAGGTGATTTCCGTTTCTTTATCGCGCAGGCCGTTGTCGCTCTGCACGGCGTCGCTGTAAAAGAGTTCGAGGTATTTAAAGACTTCCTCGGCGCACTTCGTATTCGGATTCACCGCCGCATAGGCCGTGACGAACGCCGTCACACCGCCCGCATCGTTTGGGACGGTCAGCGCGTAGGTGTCGTTTTTGTTCTGTGCGTAATAGGTAAAGCCATCTTCGTACCATGCGCCGCCGGTAAGTGAAATTTCGGCGTCTGCAACTTCATTTTCGGCAGTGGGCACGGAAAATTCCGATGCGGTTTCCATATCCGCAAACTGTGCGCCGTACCAGCTCGCCTGATGTGCCTGCAAAACACTCAAAACAGTATCGTCCTTGCAGGTTTTCAGCGCGTCAAAAGACGCATACTGCGCGTTCGGGTCCTGCGTCTGCGCTTTATCGAGCAGATAAGTGTTCACGCGGTACAAAAGCGGCAGCACGACCTGCTCACCGTTTACCTTGCCGGCATTAAATACCGGCTGCACCTGTGCGCTCGAGTCAAGATAGAGGCTGCTTTTGATGTAGGTATCAAGCGGCAGAAATGCGCCGTCTGCCATACTCTGCTCCACATCCGGGAAAAGCGCGGACGTACAAGTCGAGTTCGGGGCGTGCGCCGCCAAAATAAACGCGTCGGGCCCGCCGCCGGCTTCGATCTCGGCACGAATTTCTTCTATCTTTGCTTCGCGCTCGGCTCCATTGCTCGGCAGTGCGACAAACTCCACCGGGCACTCGCCGTAGAGATATTCGTAAATCTTCGTGATTGGATTATTCTTGAAGAAATTTTTGCTTTCCACTAAGATCGTCGGCTTTTTCTCCCCTACTGTTTGTGCTTTCGGCGCGCTTTGAACGCCGCACAGCACCTGTATCAGCACCAAGATTGCCAAAATGACCACACATTTGCGTTTCATATCGTCCGCCTCCTTTTAAATCAGTACAGTAACTCAATAAAGCGCGCGAATACGCAAAAAGAGAACGACCGCAACCGTTCTCCCGATGTTAAAAGTATATGCGCGTTTACGGGAAGCCGCTTTTGTTACAAAAAGAATAACATAAAAGCGCGAATTTTGTCAATATTGTTTTAACCAAAACGGGGAGGCATTTTTATATGCAATAAACAAAAAGGACAGAAAGCTTGCACTCTCTGTCCCCTTTTATTCAAGATTGCGACTAAACCTATAAGCCGAGTTCTGTCTTGGACAACCATCTTTCTCGTCTGCACGTTGCCGTGCAGCTCAAGCCATCTCCTCGAAACCGCCGGGCCGACGTATATGTTTCTCCACGATGTTGCTCCGAATAGGGTTTACATGGCCGCGCAGTCTCCTGCGCGCCGGTGCGCTCTTACCGCACCTTTCCACCCTTACCTGCAATGCAGGCGGTATATCTCTGTTGCACTTTCCCTGGGGTCGCCCCCGGCGGCCGTTAGCCGTTATTCTCGCCCTGTGGAGCTCGGACTTTCCTCAGATGCGGCCTTTCGGCGTACACCCGCAGCTGTCCGGCTTACTCGCAAAATTTGTGAAATGATTGGATTTTAATACTGGTTTTCGGAAAGCAAGCGATTCTTCTCGTCCCACAGCTTCTGGGAAAGGTCCACATAGTAGCTGTGCGGGTTTTCAAATCGCGTTACTTCTTCCCACAGCGTATCGACCTGCGCGAGGCAATGCGCGCGGATAGCGCTTAAGGCACGCGGCTGATACAGGCACTCGCCGTTTTTAAACAGCTGGGTGCGCAGGCGCACGGCGCGGAAATTCTCCACAGTCTTGCGCTTCCACGTGTGATTCGGGTCGAAGATCGTATACGGCTTCTCGTCATCGATGACCTCGTCGTTCAGCGTGATGACATCCGCAATGGCCTTGTCGGTCTCGCGGTCGAAAATACGCCAAACCTCCTTGAAGCACGGTGTGGTGATCTTTGCTACGTTTTCGCTGATCTTGATTTTCGGAACGATGGTGCCGTCCGGCTTTTCAACGGCCGCCAGCTTATAAACACCGCCGAACACCGGCTCGCTGGAGGACGTGATGAGACGCTCGCCTACGCCGAAGGAATCGACCTTTGCGCCCTGCATGAGCATATCGCGGATGATGTACTCATCAAGGGAATTGGATGCGCAGATCTTGCAGTCTTCAAAGCCGGCATCGTCGAGCATCTTTCTCGCTTTTCTGGAAAGATACGTGATGTCGCCGCTGTCGATGCGGATGCCGGCCGGGCGGAAGCCCTGCGGCACGAGTACTTCGTTAAAGACGCGGATGGCATTCGGCACACCGGATTTCAATACGTTGTATGTATCGACAAGCAGCGTGCAGTTGTGCGGATATTCTTCGGCATACGCTTTAAACGCTTCGTATTCGCTGTCAAAAAGCTGTACCCAGCTGTGCGCCATGGTGCCGAGCGCCGGAACGCCGAAACGGCGGTCGCTGATGGTGCAGGCAGTGCCGACGCAGCCGCCGATATATGCGGCACGCGCGCCATAAATGGCGCCGTCAAAACCCTGTGCACGGCGGGAGCCGAACTCCATAACCGCTCTGCCGTCCGCAGCGCGCACAATGCGGTTTGTCTTCGTTGCGATGAGGCTTTGGTGGTTGATGGACAGCAAAACCATGGTCTCCACAAACTGTGCCTGAATGACCGGGCCGCGCACGGTAACGATCGGCTCACCCGGGAAGATCGGCGTGCCCTCCGGCACAGCCCAAACATCGCAGGTAAACTTGAAGTTCTTCAGATAATCGAGGAACTCTTCGCGAAAAATGTGCTTGGAGCGCAGGTAATCGATATCCTCCTGCGTGAAAGAAAGCTCACTCAAGTAATTGACGAGTTGCTCCACGCCTGCCATAATGGCAAATCCGCCGCCGTCCGGCACTTTGCGGAAAAACATATCAAAGTAGCCGATGGTATCCTTAAAACCATTGGTAAAATAGCCGTTTGCCATAGTGATCTCATAGAAATCCGTCAGCATGGTCAGGTTAACATGATCGTTAGAGAGATTCTGTGCCATAATTCAGCCACCGCTTTCTGAAACGAAAGCATTCCTTTCTCCGGGAGTGAGGTGTGTCCTCATACGCCTTATTTTTTACCACACACAGCCAAAAGCAGCGCTTTAAGCCGATTTGTATTATTATACCGCAATTTTTTAAAAAGTACAATGAAAACTCACGGCAAACCGAAAAAATCTGCATCTGCACGGAAAACGGCACGTCTTTGCAGAATGTTTTGTTAAAAGTTCAGCACCGCGCGCGGTTTACGCTTTTACGATGACCTTGATGGCCTCGGCGCTCATCTGCATGGCAATGGCTTCCGGCAGCTCATCGAGCGTGAACGTGTGCGTGATGATCGGCGCAATCTGAATGCGGCCGGAGTTGATGAGCTCTACGGCGCGCAGGTGCGTATCCGGGTTGACGAACGTGCCCTTGATGGTGAGCTCTTTCTGGTAGACGTCGAAAAGCGGCACTTCGTAGGTCGCTTCCACCTTCGGCACGCTGAAGAGCAGGATCGTCGCGCCGCGTCTTGCAAACTTGAAGGCGCTTTCCACAGCGGCGTGGTTGCCCGCGCACTCAATGATGACGTCTGCGCCGTCGCCGCCGACGAACGCGAGGAATTTTTCGTAATAGCCATCTTCGAGCGGGTTAATGCACAGATCCGCGCCGAGCTCCTTTGCAACCTTGCGGCGCGCTTCGTTCGGCTCGCTCAAAACGACCTTAGCCGCACCGGCAAGACGCGCAAGCTGCACGAGCAGCAGGCCGATGGCACCGCCGCCGACCACGCATACGATGTCGCCCACCTTGATCTCCGCGCGGTCGATGCCGTGCAGGCAGCAAGCAAGCGGCTCGCTCATCGCACCGTATTCTAACGGTACATTCGGATCCAGCAGCAAAGCCTGTGCGGCGGGCACGATGCTGTATTCTTCAAAGCCGCCGTTCATCGTGACGCCGACAGCCTCCATGTGGCGGCACATCTGCTTTTTGCCGTTGCGGCAGTATTCGCACTCGCCGCAGTAGATGTTCGGGTCGATGGTGACGTGGTCGCCAATCTTGAGGCCCTTGACACCCTCGCCCACTTCTGTGACGACGCCGGAATACTCATGGCCGAGCACGACCGGCGGCTTGACCGCTGCGCTGCCCTTTTCGCCGTGGTAAATGTGCACATCCGTGCCGCACACGCCGCAGGCGTAGTTCTTGACAACGACTGTGCCGGGCTTTGCCTTCGGGATGGGGCACTCGCGCACCTCAAACGTCTCGTGGCCCATAAAATACGTTGCTTTCATGGTAAAACTCCTCTCGTTTTTTCAAAATAGAACAAAATCCGGCCTGCAAGCACAGCAGACCGGATCTCATTTCGGTTAATTATTCGGCTTCCGGTCCGACATCGGTCACGGAGATGGCGTCGAGGATTGTCTTCTCCATCGCCTGCTTGCCGTACTTATCGACATCTGCCTTGTTCTTTTCGCCGTGGGTCAGACAGCCTGCGCCGCCGATGCAGCCGCCGGTGCACGCCATGCCCTCAATGAAGTTGTTCGGCAGAACATTCTTGGAGGCACGCAGCAAAGCCGCCTTGCAGGCTTCGATGCCGTCGCATGCGATGGCGTTGAGCTTGAAGTCTTCGTTGTTCTGCTCCTTGAGCGCTTCCACAACCGCGTCGGACAGACCGCCACTGCGCGCAAAGATGCGGCCGTAGTAGGAGGCGTTGTCGAGCACGCCTTCTTCGAGCGTGGTGAGGTCGATGTTGCGGCTGTCAAACAGTGCCTGCAGCTCCTCAAACGTCAGCGTGCAGTCAATGTACTGGCTTGCCGGCTCGCCTTCCTTGAACTCCATCTTCTTCGCGGTGCACGGCCCGATGAAAACGACCTTTGCGCCCGGAGTGGTCTCCTTGATGTAGCGGCCGATCTCAGCTGCCGGGGACAGGTTGTGCGAGATTTTATCAACCATGGTCGGGAAGTTCTTCTTGATGTAGGAAACGAATGCCGGGCAGCAGGAGCTTGTGAGGAAGCCCTTTTCCGCAAGCTCTGCCGCTTCCTTATACGCAACCATATCTGCGCCCAGCGCCGCTTCGATGACATGATAGAAGCCGAGGCGCTGGATGCCGGTGATGACCTGGCCGAGCTTTGCATAGCTGAACTGGCTGGAGATAGACGGTGCTACGACCGCGTAAACCTTGTAATCCTGATTCTCGTGGCTGCCCTTGATAAGGTTGACAGCATCGAGAATGAAGGACTTATCGACGATTGCGCCGAACGGGCACTGGTAGACACAGGCGCCACAGGAGATGCACTTTTCGTTATCAATATGCGCTGCGCGATGCTCCTCGCTGCTCATGCTGATGGCCTTAATCTTGCAGGCCTTTTCGCACGGACGCTTCTGGTTGATGATGGCGCTGTACGGGCATACCTTTGCGCACTGGCCGCACTCTACGCACTTCGACTTATCGATGTGCGCCTTCTGCTGCTCATCAAACGTGATGGCGCCGCGGCGGCATACGTCCTCGCAGCGGTGTGCAAGACAACCGCGGCAGGACTCTGTGACGACATGGCCGCTGACCGGGCATTCGTCGCAGGCAATCTCGATGACTTCGATGACGTTCGGGTTTTTCTTGTCGCCGCCCATAGCGAGCTTGATGCGCTCCTCAACGATGGCGCGCTCTTTGTAGATGCAGCAGCGCATCGTCGGTTTTTCTTTGACGATCAGCTTCGGAATCTCATAGTATGCGGCGTCGAGGTTATCCTCAAAACCGTAACGTGCGACCTCGCGCAGGACCTTATACTTCAAATACTGGATTTTCGTATCAAACTTTCTCATTCTTCACATCAAACCTTTCTTGCTTTGGACAGAGATTTCCTTTTCTATATTTTTCAAATCTTCCTTAGAGTGCCGAGACACTCTATACACAGAAGCTATTCTGCGTTTAGAAGTAGGATACCTTAACTTTTTTGCCCATCTTCTCGAGCGAGGTGCAGAGATTTTCGACCAACTGCATCTTAATGTTGAAGTTAATGGGCAGATTTGGGTTCTGGTGCGCCGGGTTTACCGCACGACCGACAAAGAAGTTGATATCGGTCGCTTCTTCAAACAGCATGCGGGCGATCATGGACGCGCCGTCGCGCTTATAGCCCCACTGGCTGTACTTGCGGTTTTCCTCAAGGTAATCCTTCGCGTACTCGACGACCTTGCTCATGGTGATGACGCCTTCGGTGACAAGATCGAGTCCTTCGACCTTCGCCGTGGGCGGAATATCGGAATCGAGGTAATCGAGCTGTGCGATGATAGGCTTTTTGAGGTATTCCGCCGCAAGCGTAGACGTGGTACCGCCGCAGACAATCCGTTTGCCGGGTGCCGAGAAGAACGCCTCGTGCATTTTCGCGAGATCTTCGGGTTTAGACGGCGGTCCGATCATCAGGTTTACGCAGCAGCGCTCGCGCACTTTGACGCAGACCGCGGTGGTATCGTCGCCCGGCTGGCCGCCGTAAAGCTTGTTGCACTCATCGAGCAGCAGCGCATTGAGCGTTTTTGCCGTGAAGCTTTCGTCGTACATCATCTCCATATAGTCGATGATGTCCTTGCGCTCCCAGCCGAAATTCAGCGACATGCCGATGCCGGCATGGATGGCGCCGTCGCTGAACGCGATGAACGTGTCATCCTTCTGAATCGGGATGCGGGTCTTATAGATCGTTTTGCCGCCGATTTCGACGGCTTCGCGCGGGTATTCCCAGTTTTTGCCGTTGCGCAGCAGAACCACGAACGGGTTATCATACTGAATGATCTCCGCTTCTTCATTTTCTATGATTCGGATGATAGTGAACGTGGAATACGCCACGCCGCGCACCGCGCAGATGGGCAGTGTAGACGCAATGGTCTCCACGCAGTCTTCGACATGCAGCCCCTCCGCCATCATGGTAGAGATGATCTTTGCGGTCAGCGTGGAAAGAATATTTGCCTTAACGCCGCTGCCCATGCCGTCTGCCAGCACAACCACCGTGGAATTTTCTCCCTGCGGAACGATGTCAACGTGATCGCCGCAAAGCTGTTCACCTTTTTTGTTGAGGCTCATCCAGCCAATATCAGTACAGAGATTATTCATCTTGCAGCGATTCCTTTAACTTGGTGAGCGCGATTTTCGTTTCTGCCGTGGTCTCGCCGAGCAGCGATGCGATCTCCTGTACGACGCGCATCTGCTTTTCGATCACACGGTTGGTGACTTCAATCGTCTGCTGCCCCATTTTTTCTTTTTTCAGGTGTTCGTTCATTTCATCCGTCACATCACGCATGATGCACATGATAATGTGATAGTTGCGGTCGTAGAGCACGGTCTGGTCGACATACTTGCCGTATTCCGCAAGGTACACACGCTCGTCGCGCACGCCGCGGCCGGACTGCATGACGTCGATGAAGACGCGCGGGTCCAGAATGCGGATGACCTGCTTGCCGAGCACCTCGGATGTATGCTTCACGTTCACGATCTTACGCGCGGCAGCGTTGATCTGCTGGATTTCCAGCGATTCGTTCAGCACCAAAATGCCGTTCGGCGTGTTGTTGATGATGGTATCGGAGAACGACTGCGCTTTGCCGAGCAGATACGGCAGGCACATGGAAATCTCCGCCTTGCCCTGATAAACGGCGATGGCCTTTTCGCGGCAGGTATTATAGCCGCAGGCACCGCAGTTCAATTCCTGCTCCGGACGAGTCTTGCCCATCTTTTTGAGGATAGCCTCAATCTCGATGTTGCCCGGCATGAGGTGATACAGGCTGATATAATCAAAATCGTGCTTGAGCTCTTCGGAAGCCGGCTGCGGCACCACAAAGTCCTTTTTGCCGGCATACTTATTGACCGCGATAAAATCCTGCACAGGCTGACGCTGACCCTGATCCATAGCCGGGCCGTTGATGCAGCTGCCGAAGCAGGCGCTCATCTCGACAAAGCAGTTCTCCATTTTGCCGCTCTTGATGTCTTCAAGCGCGTTGATGCAGTTTTCCACGCCGTCGATCGCCATGTATGTATACTCGGGGTCATCGCACGCCATGGTGCGCAGAATGCCTCCGGTCGTCGGGAACAGGCGCGCACGGCTTTCTTCCGTGTGATCTTCGCCTGCTTCCACGGTGATGCCCTCTTTTTCAAACCAGGCGGAAAGCTCCTCGAACGTGAGCACACAGTCCACATACGGGCTTTCGTCGGCCTCTGCCTTTTTGGAGATGCACGGCCCGATGAAAACGGTCTTCAGTTCCGGGTCTTCCTCCTTCAGCATCTTACAGTGCGCCTGCATCGGCGACAAAACATGTGCAAGGTACGGCAGAGCCTCCGGGTAATACTTCTGCACAAGCGTATTGACAGAGTGGCAGCATGTGGAAATGATGACGCTCTGCCGACGCTCTTTAATGATTTTTTCGTATTCGGTCTTGACGACGGACGCACCTACGGCGGTCTCCTCTACCCGGTCAAAGCCAAGCTTTTTGAGCGCCGCACGCATCGTTTCGATGGTAGCGCCCGGGTAATTTGCTACAAAGGATGGCGCAAGGCTGACTGTCACGGGACATTCACCCTTGACGAACATCTCCGCAATCGGTACGTCATTTCGGATTTCTTTTGCGTTCTGCGGACATACGACAAAGCACTGACCGCAGAGAATGCACTCGTCTTTTACGATATGCGCCTGACTGGACTGAAAACGAATGGACTTGACAGGGCAATGACGGATGCACTTATAACAGTTCTGACAGTTAGACTTTTTGAGCTTCAGGTAGTCTGGCATACCCTATTATCCTCTCTTTAACTTATCCTCTTTTAGCGTTCGCTTTCGCTACGAACTTTTCATCCTTGACGATGAATCTTTCATGGGTACCGCTGCCGATGGGGCCGACCTCGTCAAACGCTTTAACCGTGAACACCAAACGGCGGTTGTCCACTTCGGTAAGTTCGCACTCTGCCGTAACATGCATGCTAAGCGGCGTTGCGGACGTGTGCTGCACATTCATCAGCGTGCCCACAGTGCCCATGCCCGGCTCTAATTCCGGCGCAACGCACTTCCAAGCCGCCTCTTCCATCAGCGCGACCATAGCGGGCGTTGCAAAAACGTCCAACGTGCCGCTTCCCATGGCTTTGGCTGTGTTCTTCTCTGTAACAACGGTCTCGGCTTTGCCTTTCATTCCGGCTGTCAACAACTTAATCACCCTTACTTCCTATTTTCTGCTGCGTTTTGCCGCACACAGCAGCTTACGCACGGAGAGCCGATGCAAAAAAGCTCTTGCACCGGCTAAATTTTTGTTTCTTATGCTTACTGAACCTTTGCGAGAATCTCTTTCTGGAAGAATTCCTCGGTGGTGTCGGGAGATACGGAATGCTTCTCGCCGTCTACGGTGACGTTGACGCCGTTTACGCAGTCACCCATGCAGAAAGTGCCACCGAGTTCTACCTTATCTTCGAGGTGGTTTTCCTTTACGAGCGCCTGAAGCTTTTCCACGACCTGGCGGGAACCTTTCAGATGACATGAGCTGCCGATGCAGATGATAACTTTCATTCTAATCAAACTCCGTTTCTTAGTTTTTGGTTTTTACTTATTTGTTTATATAATGGCATAGAAAAGGGATCTTCCTTTTCTGCCAAGCTAACTTAGGTATTGGCGTCAAATTTCTCCTTGAGCTGCTTAGATAAGAGCGCAAGCGACGCGGCGAGGTTTTCGTTATGTACCAATATGCCCTCCGGCACATCGAGATGCACGGGCGCGAAATTCCAAATAGCCAAAATTCCGCTTTCAATGAGCAAGTTGCAGATGGCCTGCGCATTTTCTGCCGGGACCGCGATGATGCCGATGCGCACGCGCATGCGCTCACACAGATCCATCAGCTTATCCATTGTCAGAATGCGTTTGCCGCTGTAATCTTCCTCACATACCTCTTCATCGATATCGAACGCGGCCACAATGTTCATGCCGCAGTCTTTAAAGCCGCCATACGTCAAAAGCGCCTTGCCGAGCTTGCCCGCGCCGACGATGATGGCGTCATCAACATCATTGTAGCCTAAGAATTCCTCAAGCTCTGCGATGAGCGCCTCTGTGTTGTAACCGACCTTCGGCTTGCCGGCCGAACTGACCGCTGCAAGGTCTTTGCGCACAACGACATGGTTGAGGCGCAGCGCCTCTGCGATGGTCGTGGCGGAAATGTGTTCCGGCGTGTTTTCGCCGAGCTGCTTCATATAATTCAGGTAAAGCGGTAACCTGAGCAGCGTTTGTTTTGAAATGCTGCGATTCACCATGACGCAGCCAACCCCCATCCAAACAGAAAATCAAAATAAACCAAACATCTAATACTTTAACACAAGAAACGACCAAATGGAATACCCATTTTCAAATATCGATATAATTTCATCGATATAAAAGCAAAAAAGCCCCGACGACGCGTTAAAAAGCAGACAAACTAAATCAAATACAAACTTCGGCGGATTTCTACTCCGCATGCGGCGTGCCGAACTTTGCGCTCAATAAATCGCGCTCCTCATACAACTTTTCGATGAACTGTTTATCGACCGCCGTATATTTATATTCCTTCTTGGACGTCAAAATATCTCTGTACACGCGGTGTTTGTTGCCGCGGCACGGTTTTAACACAAGCTCATAGCGTTCAAGCTGTTCCACATCCGTCGGCGAGACCCACATATATGTGTGCGGCACCGTCGCCAAAAGGTCGAGCTGACTGCCGCGGCTGTAAACATACACGCGTTTGGTGACGTTTTCGTCCATCTCTGCCTTTTTGATGTCGGACATCGGCAGCGACGGCACGAACGGATCGCCGTGGCAAATTTCGATATAGCCGGAAAGGTCTTCGATATCCACAACATCCTTTTGCGAGAGCGGGTCGTTTTTGGAGATGAGAAGCTGATACTCGAATTCCCAGATGTTCTCCGACTTCATGCCCTTATCGCGCAGCATGTTCGTAAAAAAGCTCTCGAAGATCGTCTGATACCGCACGATGGCAAGGCCGTAGTTTTCCTGTACCACGTTGCGAATGGCACGCATGGCGTTCGTTTCTTTGAAACTAAACTCGATTTCCTTTGACATATCCGCCTCACGGACAAACTTGGAAAACGCATCCGCAATATAGCTGGCGCGCGGCACCGAGATGCTGAACTTCAGCTTATTATTCTTTTCGGGCTTGTAAAGCGACTCCATTTCTTCGATCTGTGCCAGAATACTCTTGGCGTAGCCGAGAAACTCCTCTCCCTGCGGTGTGGGCACAATGCCTTTTGAGGTGCGCTTAAAGATCTTGACGCCGAGCGTCTCCTCAAGCTCCTTAATCCCGCGGCTGAGGTTCGGCTGCCCCATAAAAAGGTTTTCGGCAGCCTTAGTGATGGATGCGGTCTTCTCTACTTCCACCGCATATTTCAGATGTGCGATGTTCATTGCGTTCTCCTACGGACATATTTGAAAGGGCATAACACTATTTCGATTATATTATAACATATCCCGCTCTCTTGTCAAATACTTGTGCACAAAAACAGCGTAAAATCCGAAAAAATCGGCGGCTAAACCGTATTTTCGTCCGAAAGCAGGGGTGCAATGCGCTTTTCGGCTTCGAGTACTGCGCGGGTGATCTGCTCCGTCATCTCGGCGCGTATGGTACACACCGCCGCAAGGGTATCGGCATCCGGACGGTTTTGCAGTGCGGTAACAGCTTCTAAAAGCTCATCTAAGAACGCATCCACCTCGGCGGCATCGTAGGTGTTGCCGCGCTTTACTGTAAAGCGAACAGCCTTTATATATTCAGGCGTCAGCTCCATTTTCGGCCTCCTCCCTCGGCTTTCTGCCGTACTTTGGCTGATATAGTTTTTTCGGCAGAACGCGCGAGAATGTATAGAAAAGCGCCGCGCCCCCTGCAAATATAGGCAGCAGAACGGGCCAATCATCCGCGACGAAGCCCATATGCGGCAGGCAAAATGCGCTCACTTTGCCCTCTAAATATTCATACGGCACTTCGGCATAGACTTTAAAGTCCCCCGCCGTATGCCAAACGCGGGCTTCAGGGTCGTTTTCGGTCAGCGTCAGCAGCAATAGACCGCGTTCGGTTTGAATCGCCGCGCAGTCACCCGGGAAATAATCTTCGGCAGGCATATATGCGTAATATGCAAGCGAATTCACGGGATAGACTGTACAGTTAGTTTGCTTTACAGCAAACACGCACCGTCCGAACAGAATCGGCGAAAGCAAAAGCAGAATGCAAATTGTCGCAAGTGCACCGACAAGTGATATAGCTTTACTTATTTTGATTGTAAGGCTGTTTATCTTTACAGGGTTAACATTCATGATTCATGCGGCCGACCGAGCATCTCCTCGGCCATTTTGAGTTTTAACGGCGTGATGTCATCGCCGCCGATAATACGGGCAATCTCGCGGACGCGCGCGTCTTTCGTCAGCGTATGCACCGCCGTATACGTTTTGTTGTTCTCCTGCTTTTTGACGATAAACAGGTGGTTATCCGCCATGGCGGCGATCTGCGCCAGGTGCGTGACGCAGATGACCTGCGCGTTTTTGGAGACGCAGCGCAGCTTGATGCCGACCTTATTCGCCGCTTCGCCGCTGATGCCGGTGTCGATCTCATCGAAGATCTGCGTTTCGGCCGCGCCGGAATCCTCAGACAGCACGGTGTTGATGGCGAGCATAATACGCGAAAGCTCGCCGCCGGACGCAATTTTCGACATAGGCTTCGGATCCTCACCTGCGTTTGCGGAGACGAGGAACTGGATGCGGTCGCAGCCGAAGGCTGTCAACGGTGTGCGCTCCTGCTCCACGGTGAAGACGACGCCGGGCATGTTGAGCTCTGAAAGCTCCTGCCGCACACGGCGCGAAAAACTCTCGCACGCGGCGCGGCGCTTCGCGGATAGCTGCTTTGCAAGCGTCACCGCTTCTTTTTTCTTCTGCTCATACTGCTGCAAAAGCAGTTCTTTTTTTTCATCGGAAAATTCGATGTCCGAAAGCTCCGCACGGGCACGGTCGAGGAACGAAAGCATTTCTTCCTCCGTTTCGCCGTATTTGAGGCTCAAGCGGTAGATAACTTCCAGACGGCTTTCAATCTCATCAAGCTCGTTTGCGTCGAACATGGCGTTATCGAGGTAATCGGAGATTTCCGCCGCGGCATCTGTCAGTGCGTATTCGGCGTCGCGGACATGCTCGGCGACGTTTGAAAGCGACGGTGCATAGCGCGCCGCCTGCTCGAGCGACTCTGCCGCAACAGATACGGCCGTGATGGCACCGCCATTGTCCTCATCGCCCTGCAAAAGCGTGACAGCTTCGCCCACACCGCGCACGATACGCTCACTGTTGCGGATCTCATCACGGCGCTCGGTCAGCTCTGCCTGTTCGCCGACGCGCAGCTGTGCAGCTTCTAATTCTTCGATCTGATAGCGCAAAATATCCATGCGGCGGGACTTCTGCCCCTCGTCGGATTCGAGCGCATCGAGCTCGCCTTTGATGCGGCGCAGCGCCGTATACGCTGCGCGGTACTCCGCAAGCAGACCGTATGCGCCCGCAAAGCTGTCGATATACGTGCCGTGCACTTCCGGTGAAAGCAACTTGTAGCTTTCATGCTGACCAAGAATATCGATGAGTGTGCCGCCGACGGCGCGCAGCATGGAAACGGTCGCCGGGATGTTATTGAGCTTGCAGGAGGAGCGACCGTGCGGGCGAATCTCACGGCGAATAAGCAAACTGCCATCGTCTTCAAGCGGAATATCCAGCTCGCGCAAAACCTGCTGCGTCTGCGGAGAAACATCCGTAAAAAGTGCCGAAACACTCGCCTGCTCCGCACCTGTGCGCACAAGCTCCTTTGAGGTACGCTCACCGAGCACGGCGTAGATCGCGTCGATGATGATGGATTTGCCCGCGCCGGTCTCACCGGTCAAAACGGTGAAGCCCGGTTCAAAATCGATAGACGCCTGCTCGATGACGGCGATATTCTGAATGTAAAGCTGCGTCAGCATATCAGACCCCGCCAATCAGCTTTCTGAGCTCGTTCTGCTTTTCCTCTGCAATCTCATCCGTTTTACAGATGATAAGAATGGTGTCTTCACCGGCCAGCGTGCCGATGAAATCCGGGAAATGCAGCGTATCCATAGAGGCGCAAACCGCCTGCGCCATGCCGGTCATGCACTTGACAACGATCATGTTGCCGGCCGCCTCCACGCTCATAACCGAATCGCCGAACAGCGAATAGAACTTGGAGGAAATGTCGCGGGCATTGTCGCGCCCGGTGGAATATTTATACTTTCCGTTCGGGGAAAGACTCTTTACGAGCCGAAGCTCTTTGATATCGCGGGAAACGGTTGCCTGGGTCACGTCGAAGCCACAAGCGCGCAGATTGCGCAGGAGCTCCTCCTGCGTGTCGATATCCTGTGCTTTGATGAGCTCCAGAATTTTGGCGTGGCGTCTTGTTTTCATGCTTTCTGCCTTCCTTCCTGCCTTTTAATTTCTGCTTTGCATAAATTTGCTGTCTACAATATCGTAAAAATTGCGTTCGTCGGTCTGAATAAGCTCAGTGTAATAGGTCGAGCGGCTGACGGAAACCGTGTCCGTCTTATGAATGCGTATGGGTGCGCCACCGTCTATGGTGAGATACACCTCGCCGGAATAATCGCTGTCCGTGCTGACCGTGATGGTCTTATCTGCGCAGAACAGCGTGCTGCGGTTAAAGAGCGCATGCGGGCAGATGGGCGTGAAGATTACGCATTCCGATTCCGGGTCTACCACCGGGCCGCCCGCCGAGAGCGAGTACGCCGTGGAGCCCGCCGGTGTAGCCAAAATGAGGCCGTCCGCGCGGAATTTATAAAGCTTGGAACCGTCGACGGAAAAGCCGAAATCGTAAATTCTGGACTGTGCACCGGAGACGACCGCGTCGTTTAAAGCGCGGTAGGTTGTATCCCCTTCCACGCTGTGCACGGTAACGGAAAGCATCATCAGGCGGCGCACACGGTAATCGCCCGTAAAGAGCGCCTTTAATTTGTGCAACTCGTCCTTCTCAACACCTGCCAAAAAGCCCAGCCGCCCAAGGTTCACTCCAAGGATGGGCTTACCTGCAACGGACGCGTGCTTTGCCGTGTGGATGATGGTGCCGTCGCCGCCGACCGCAACGATAAGGTCGCAGCTTTCCGCCAGTGCGGCGTGATTTTTGCAGAACGTGACGTGTTCATACTGCCCGCGGTGCTTTTCGTGCATGAGTGTTTCCGCACCGTTTTCCTGCAAAACCGCCAGAATTTCCCGGGTGTATGTGTCCGCATCGCGTTTATCCAGATTTGGAATCACCGCAATTTTCATAAGCCTCAGTCCTTTTTGTCCAGCGCCGCGTGAGATGCTTCCACGATCTCATGCGGCGTGCTTCCTGCCGTATTCACCGGCGCGTCGCTTTTTTGGAGGAACACAAGATACTCGATGTTGCCCTCCGGTCCTTTGACCGGCGAGAACGTAAGTCCCAGTACGGAATATCCGTTTTCCACTGCAAAATCGCAGATCATCTGCACCACTTCCTCGTGCACGGCTTTGTCGCGCACAACGCCCTTTTTGCCTACTTTTTCCCTGCCGGCTTCAAACTGCGGCTTAATAAGGCACACAGCTTTGCCGCCGTCCTTTAAAAGCGGACGCACGGCGGGCAAAATAATTTTGAGCGAGATGAACGACACGTCTACGGAGAAGAAGTCAATCTCCTCCGGAATTTGCTCGCGTGTGAGATAGCGGGCGTTCGTACGCTCCAGATTCACCACGCGCGGGTCGGTGCGCAGCTGCCAGGCGAGCTGCCCGTAGCCAACGTCTACGCTGTATACTTTGGAGGCGCCGTTTTGCAGCATGCAGTCCGTAAAGCCGCCCGTAGATGCGCCGATGTCCATACATACGGTGTTTTCGAGCTTGATCGGAAACAGCTGCATAGCTTTTTCAAGCTTTAAGCCGCCGCGGCTGACGTAGCGCAGCGTGTTGCCGCGCACCTCTAAGACTGCGTCTTCGCGCACGGTGTCACCGGGCTTATCAAATTTCTGGTTATCCGCGTAAACACAGCCCGCCATGATGAGTGTACGCGCTTTTTCGCGGCTGGGCGCAAGCCCTTTTTCATAAAGCAGGACGTCTATCCTTTTTTTCATATAGAAACTGCCTTTCCATCTTTCTTTTCTGCGATTTGCAGCGCCGTGTGTACGGCGTTCACCATGCCCTCTACGTCAAGACCGAGCTTATGCAGCGTGCGGAACATAGGCGCGTGCTTGATGAATCCGTTTTCAATAGCGTGCACTTCGTAGTGTCCTCTGAAATTGCGATCCAACAGCATGGCGCCGAATTCCTCCGCGATGCCGCCTTGGCGGACGCCCTCTTCAAAGAACAGCACCGTGGGACACCTTAAGACCGTTTCCACCGCTTTCGGATCGATTGGCACGATGCGATTGAGCTTCACGATGCGGCACTTTATGCCCTCTTTTTCGAGCGTTTCCGCCGCTTCGCACGCAAACGAGAACATACGGCCGTAGGTCACAAGCGTGACAGAAGCATCTTCCGTGCCGAACACATAAAACGGCTTGCCGGAAAGCGTGTAGTTTTCCGGGCGATACAGCTCTTTGCCGCGCGGGTAGCGAATAGCATAAAGGTGGTTTTCTCCCTTAATGCAGTCATCAAGATTGTCCGAAAGCTCATCGTAATACGTCGGCGCGTACACATGGATGTCCGGCACGGTGCGCAGGAACGCGGCATCGAACACGCCTTGGTGCGTCTGGCCGTCTTCGCCGACCACGCCGGCTCTGTCCACGGCCAGAATAATTTTGAGATGCTGCAAGGCGCCGTCGTGGATGAGCTGGTCGTACGCGCGCTGTAAAAACGTGGAATATACCGCAAAAACCGGAATCATGCCGCCGCGCGCCAGACCGGCGCAGAACGTGACGGCATGTTCCTCCGCAATGCCGACATCAAAGAAGCGGCTGCGGTATTTTTCGCGGAAATCCGTCAGACCGGTGCCGGATTCCATCGCCGCCGTAACGGCACACAGCTTCTCATTTACACCGGCTATCGTGCACATCGTCTCGCCGAACGCATGCGAAAAGCCCTTGGCAATGGCTTCGTCCGCGCCCTTTTCGCGGTCAAACGCCGCAAGGCCGTGGTAAACGCTCGGAGCGTTCTCCGCGTATTTATATCCGCGTCCTTTATAGGTGCGGATGTGGATGAGCACCGGCTTATCCATATCGCGCGCCATCGTCAAAACCGACGTCAAGGTGCGCAGGTCGTGTCCGTCAAACGGGCCGTAATAATTAAAGCCAAGATCCTGAAAGATCGTGGTGTTGAAAATATTCTTTTTGATTTGGTTTTTCACGCGGCGCACTTCGGCAGCCATGTGCTCGCCCACCTTCGGCACGCGGCACAGTGCGGCTTCGACGCTGTCTTTTGCGTTCAAATACCCCGGCTTTGCGCGCACATAGGAAAGATAACGCGCAATGGAGCCCACGTTGCGGGAAATGGACATGGCGTTGTCATTCAAAATGACGATCATATTGCGGTTGATGCGGCCCGCATTGTTGAGGCCCTCATACGCAAGGCCGCCGGTCAACGCGCCGTCGCCGATGACGGCGATGACATGGCCGGGGTCACCCGCAAGTGCCTTTGCAACGGAAAGGCCGAGCGCCGAAGAAATGGACGCGCTGCTGTGCCCCGTTGTAAACGGGTCGCAGTCGCTTTCTTCTCTCGACGGAAAGCCCGAAAGCCCGTCCTCGCGGCGCAGCGTGGAAAACGCTTCTTCTCTGCCGGTTAAAAGCTTGTGCGCGTAGGACTGGTGCCCCACGTCCCACACGATGCAATCCTCCGGCAAGGTGAACACACGGTGCAGCGCCACAGTGAGTTCCACCACGCCCAAATTGGAGGCGAGATGGCCGCCGTTGTCCGCCACCGTGCTGATGATCTCTTCCCTGATCTCATCGCAAAGCTCCGGCAGCTCGTTTGCCGCAAGCTTTTTTACATCGTTCGGGGCTTTAATTTTACTGAGCAATCTGCTCATACTTACACCAGTCCGTTCTGTATTTTTGCTGCCGTTACGGCGTTTTTCATCAGCATTGTGATGGTCATGGGACCTACGCCGCCGGGCACCGGCGTAAGGTAGCCGGCGACCGCCTCGGCGCTTTCGTAATCAACATCGCCGCACAGCTTGCCGTTTTCATCGCGGTTCATACCGACATCAATCACCACGGCACCGGGCTTTACCATATCGCCGGTGACAAATTTCGCCTTGCCGACCGCGACAACGAGAATATCCGCCGTTTTGCAGATCTCTTTCAAATTTTTCGTGTGACTGTGGCAGATCGTCACCGTGCCGTTTTCATGCAGAAGCAGCATAGCCATCGGCTTGCCGACGATGTTGCTGCGGCCGATGACGACGCAGTTTTTGCCGTCGATTGTGACGCCGGTAGAGCGGATGAGTTCGATGATGCCCGCGGGCGTACACGGCAAAAACGCGAAATCGCCGATCATGATACGGCCGACGTTTTCGGCGTGGAACGCGTCCACGTCCTTTTTCGGATCGATATGCTCCACGATGAGTGCTTCGTTCAAGTGCTTCGGCAGCGGAGACTGCACCAAAATGCCGTTGATCTTCGGGTCTGCGTTCAGCTTTTCGATAAGCGCCAAAAGCTCCTCCTGCGTGGTGTTTTCCGGCAGGACGTGTTCCTCGGAGTAAATGCCGGTCTCGGCGCAGGCCTTGCCCTTGTTGCGCACGTAGATTTTAGACGCGGGGTCTTCGCCGACAAGCACGACCGCCATGCCGGTCTGAACGCCCTGCTTTTTCAAAGCGGCAACTTCTTCGGCAATTTCGCCGCGTACCTTTGCCGCAACGGCCTTGCCGTCAATTCTCACTGCCATCGTTCTTCTCCTCGCTTTCCCCTTCTGCCGTTTCATTCGCTTCTTCGGCTTCATCAGACGGCTCTTCGGAAGCGTTTGCATCCGCATTTCCTTCCGTTTTTTCATTTTCCGCCTCGGCAGCTTTTTTTACGCCGGTGCCGACGGTCATGTGCTCCTGTGCTTCTTCGGCGCTCATGCCGGAGAAAATGGTGCTTTCGGCAGTGTCGTCAATCTCGACCTTCTCCGCCTTGTCTTCAACTGTCAGGCCGGCAGCTTCCATCGCCTTGCGGCTGCCGCAGCCCGTAAGCTTATGGCAGTTGCGGAACACGATGAGCAAAACAACAGCGACGAGTGCAGAAGCCGCAGCAAGCACCTGCGAAACGCGCAGATCGATACCCGGCAACAGCAGACTGTCCGTACGCAGACCTTCAATGAAGAAGCGCGTCACGCCGTACCAGATGATGTATAATAAGAACGTCTGGCCGTCATACCGGCGCAGGTGGCGCGTGAATAAATGCAGTAAAACAAAGCCTAAAAGGCACAAAATCGATTCGTAAAGGAAGCACGGGTGCACATTGCCTACCACTTCTGCGGCGGTGCGGTCACTGTACATGCCCCACGGCAGGTCGGTCGCGCAGCCGAAAGCTTCTTGGTTCACAAAGTTACCCCAGCGGCCGACACCCTGACCGATGAGATAGCCAAGAGACGCGACATCCAGCACGGCGAACAGGTTCATCTTGCGGATCTTCGCGACGATGCCGCCGCACAGCATGCCGCCGATGATGCCGCCGTAAATGCCGAGGCCGCCCTCTTTGATGTTGAAAATTTCCATCGGGTTCGTGATGTACTTGTCGCCCGGGTAGAAGATGACGTAGTAAAGACGCGCGCCGATGATGCCGCCGAGCAAGCCGGCGATGATGGCATCGAGCAGGTGGTCTTTATTGATATTCATTTTTTTGCAGGAGGAAAAACCGTACAGCACCGCCAGCAGGAAACCGATGCCGATGATGATGCCATACCAGTAAATAGTGAAATTACCGACCTGAAACGCGATGGGATTGACCTCCACCGAAATTCCGAGGTTTGGGAACTGAACTTGATGCGTCATGACTGTATATCCTTTCGATTAAGCTTCGTCCAACGGACGAATGATGGAAGCTGCCGTTTTGTCCATATCAAACAGCGTCTGAATGCGCGCGTTCACGTCTTCCGCGGTGATCTCGGAGAAGCACTCGATGTAGCGGAACAGCTCGCGGTCGCTAAAGTGCATGGTCATCACGGCGTTCGCGATGACATCCGGGCTATTGAGGCCGGAAACATTTGCGCCGTAAAGGGATTTCGCGCTGCGGCGCACGTCTTCCTCCTTGACACCTTCGCGCTTTAAACGTGCCATTTCCTCGCGGATGGCATCACACACGGCCTCCGGGTTGCCAGATTCGCCGCCGAACAGCAGCGCACCGTAGCCCGTGCCCTCAAAATACTCGTAGCTGAAGGAAGCTTCGTTCACAAGGCCCGCATCTAAGAGCTTGCGGAACATCGGCGAACTGTCGGACGCCATGATGTCGAGCAGCACCTCGGTGACGGCAAGGTCTTTTTCCGTGCGGTGCGCACCGGTTACGGCCTCTTTCACGCCGAACTGGAACATAGGGCACGCCACAGGCAGCTTTTCTTCGACGAGCGGCTGCACGATGGTATCGGGCTCCTCTTCAAAAACGCGTTCCACCTCAACGGGCTCGCTCTTTTTCAGCATTTTGTCGCACAGCGCGAGGACTTCCTCCTCCGTGCAGTTGCCGCAGACGCACAGTGCCATGTTGTTGAGGTTATAGAACGTATTGTAGCAGCGATAAAGGTACTCCGGGGTGATTTCCGCAATGCTCTCCACCGTGCCCGCAATGTCGTCCTTGATCGGGTGCGTGTGGTACATGGCGCGCAGCAGGCTGAACATCATGCGCCACTGCGGGTCATCGTCATACATTTTGATCTCCTGGCCGATGATGCCGAGCTCTTTTTCAACGGTCTGCTTTGTAAAATACGGGGACTGCACGAAGTCGAGCAAAATCTCCAGCGCCTGCTCTGCGTTTTCCGTGCAGGAGAACAGGTAGCGCGTCGTCTCAAACGACGTATACGCGTTTGCGGAAGCGCCGATCTCGGCATAGCGGCCGAATGCGTCGCCGTCTTCGCTTTCAAAAAGCTTGTGCTCCAAAAAATGCGCGATGCCCGCGGGTGTCATCTCTGCCTTCGCTTCATCGCTGCGTTTAAAGACCTTATCGATGGAGCCGTAGCGCGTACCAAACACCGCATACGTACTGCGCATTTCCGCTTTCGGGTATATAAACACGGTCAGGCCGCTTGCGTGTTTGACGCAGCGGTAGCCGTCCCGAAGAAGTTTGCTTTCCACAAGGGTATTCTTCATTCCTGCGCTCATTTTGCCGCTCCTTTCAGCTTATAGACCGTATCGAGCGTGACGCGCTCGGCGGCGCTGACGATCTCGTCCTTCGTGATGTTCATGATGCGCTCCGCATATTCCTCCGGCGTGTGGAGCTTGCCCTGCAGCATGCCGCTGAGATACCACGTCTCCATGGATGCTGCTGAATCTGCCACGGCGTTGTAGCTGTTGCACATGGCGAGCTTCGCAAAGAGGATCCCATCGTCCGTGATATTGCCCTTTTTCATATCGTTGAGCTCTTTTAAAATCGCTTCTTCCGTGCGGTCGAGGTCTTTGGTCTCCACGCCGCTCTGCACGAACATGACGTTCTTCGGCGTATCGTGGCGCGCGGCGCAGTAGTAGCAAAGGCTCTGCTTTTCGCGCACGTTCATAAAGAGCTTGCTGCTCGGTGTGCCGCCGAGCACAACGGACATCAGCTTTGCCGCAAGGCGCTCTTCCGGCGTGGTGCCGATGGCAAAGCCCATGACGAGCTTAGACTGCACAACGGGCATTTCTTCCGTCACACGCTTTACGTCTCCCGATGCTGTGTGGCGCTTTGTTTCAATGGACACCGCGTCGCGCATGCCGAGGCGCTTTATAAGCTGCTGCGCAAAGCGGTCGTCCGCACCGTCGCCGATTGTGAACTGGCAGATCTGCGCGTGCTTTACGGCATACTCCCACGCCGCTCTCACGCCCTCGCGGGTCGCATTCAAGATCGCCTCGCGCGTACCGATGCGCGGCACACCTGCGGGTTCGCCCGCAAACATGGTCTGCACACAGCGCTGCATGGCATACGTCGCCTTATCGTTATATTCCGCGTCAAGCGTCTCCAAAAGCTGGCGCTGCTCCTGCAAAAAACCGTCCTCCGGGAACAGGCCGTTTTCGTCGCACAGCGGCGTGAACAGAATGCTCTCCAGCATTTTGGAAAGCGCCTGCTGCACATCTTCGCCTCCGAACGCATACGGGTTCGCAATGCCGGCTGCGGCAAGCGTTAAAATCTGGTTATCGCCCACGCGTGTTACGCCCGGCTGCACCGAAGCGCCGTACAGCTCCGCAAGGCGCTTGCCGAACTGCGTGTAATCGGGGTATTCGCGCGTCGCACGGGAGATCATATTCGGGACGAGTGCATATAAAGCCGCATTTTCCGGCGTGGTAAGCGGCAACACAAGGTGTGCGGAAACGCGTGCCGTTTTAAACTGCGGCGTGCTGCTCCAGAACGCCTGCAAGCCGCAGTCCTTCTGTTCAAAAAAATGATTATTCATCTCTGAAATTTTCCTTCCTGAAATAGTTTAAAACCGAATTTTCAAAAGGTATAGTTGCATAAATATGCTTTCGTATTCGTATTATAGCACAGCTTTTTTCAATTTTAAAGCCAAAGACGGCTTTTTCACAAAAAATTCAGTTTACGCGCGCACAAAAAACCGGGCGCAACACTTTTCGATGCACCCGGCTGAAGCTGCGGTCTCACTCGACCGTATTCAAATTGATCTCGATGTCCGTAAATTCTTCCCCCGAAGTATATTCCGCCCGCTTTGTAATGACGAGATGTTTCTCATCTTTCCATGTGAGCTGCATGTCATAAAACTCACCCCAATGTCCGTTATACACTTGCTTTGGCATGGCACTCACTTTATAGATCAGTAAATTCAAACTGCCCGTATTACGAACACGCACGATCGTTGCACCGCCGGCCGCGCCGCCGTCGCGGTCGAACACCTCTGCTTGGTACGTTCCTTTCGGTGACGTGACGACTTGCCTTGCCGTATTCTCCGGGAGGAAAAAGATCAAACCGCAGAACAAAAGGAATGCTGTCAGCAATATGGATAGGGCGGAGATCAAGATCTCCGCCCACTTTGGCTTCCCGTACACCACGGTCAGCGTTATACTGCAAATGATATAGACCGTCAGCGCGATCACACCGGATATTTCATTGCAGGCGGTCAGCAAAAAGGTATGCACGTATTCATATACAGCCAGTGTTAGCATAGAAAGCGGTGCCGATAAAAGGCAGAGCTTACTGCTGGTTTCCTCTTTTCCGAAAATATGCAGCACCAGAACGTCTGCCGAGAAAGCCGCCAAAATCCACGCATACACCGTGTAGCTGAACGGCTCAAAGAAGTATCCAAAAGCCCGGCATATGAAAAATCCAAACGGCAAAACCGCTTCCAATGCGACCAATATAACCGTCAAAACCCGTATCGCCCGTTTCATTTTCCTTCTCCTTTTGAAATCCACCTCAACCGAGGTACATTTTTTTAAACGCCTCTATGCTGTCAAACACATTCGGTTTGAGCCCCGCTTTTTCGTATTCCTTTGCATATAAGCTGAGTGCGCCGTCAAACTGTGCCGCAGCCGCCGAGTATAAAGGTTACACAGGCTTTATAGCCGTCCTCGTTCCGCATTAAAACAAACAGGTCGAGGTCGGACGTTTCCGAGTATCGCCCCGTACAAAACGAGCCGTACATTGCAATTAACGCGACGGCGCTTTTGCATTCTTTTTCTGCTTTTTGAATCACGTCCCGAATCAATCGGTCGTTGCGCTGCACCAACGCATTTCTGTTTTCTTCCGTCATGTTGGTTCTCCTGTCCTTATCAAACAAAATCGTTTCGGGCGTAAAATGCGGGACAGACACATTCTGCACCGCTTTTCATACATCAGCCGCAGCTTCAGTATATCAAAAGTGATGGCAAGGTGCAATGTTTTCTCTTAATTTGTGGAATATTTTATATAATTTGTCAATTCTGTTGTGCTTCTTTAAACCTTTCCAGCTCCGGCACGGCGTTCGCCATTTCGGCTTTGGCGTTTTCGCCTGTCAGGTGGTCTACGGCGTACAGCACCACGCCGTCTGCACCTGCTTCCTTTGCGCGGTCGATCTGCTTTGCGAGCGTGTCGGTCGTGTTGAGCCATGTGCCGTTGTCCGCATCCGTGCCCGCCTTATACACCGCAAGCCCGATATACAGTTTGATGCTCGGCAGGCGCTTTAATGCGCACCAATTTTGGAGCGCCGTTTCAAACGGCAGCGCTTCATTTTCAAAGCTGTAATAAAGCTGCGGGCAAACGTAATCGATATACCCCGCCTGCGCACACCACGTGTACACGTCAGCATTGATCATCTCGTTGTTTTCTAAATTACCCTGCGGCGAAATGCCGAACTGCACATTTTCATTTGCTTCCTTCACACGACTGTACACGGCGGCGATGAGCGCGTTCACATTCGCGGTGCGCCACTCGTGCAGCGTGAGCGATTCTTCAGTTTCATTTACATACGCCGCGTACTGCTCGGCGTCGATGCTTTCGTCATCCGTGGGGTAAAAATAGTCGTCAAAATGAATGCCGTCCACGTCGTATTTTTCGGCGATCTCCGCTGCGCCGTCCGCAATACGGTTGCGGATATACGCGCTTGCGGGGTTATAATAAATGCCGCTGTTGTACGCCATAAAATATTCCGGGTGATTTACATAATTTTGCATATAAAATCCATTTTCGTCAAGCTCCGGCGGGATTGTCGTGCTCGCAATGCGCAGCGGGTTGATCCACGCGTGAAACTGCATATTTTGCTCGTGCGCGGCGTTTACCATGTATTCCATCGGGTCATAGCCGGGGTCTTTCCCCTGCGTGCCCGTCAAAAGGTGCGACCACGACTCGTACTCCGAGGGATACAGGCTGTCCGCAAACGGCCGTACATGCACAAACACCGCATTTGCGCCGACGCTTTTCGCAGCCGCAAGCTTGGCATCAAAATTCTCCTTGAACGCTTCTTCGGTCTTCTCCGTCACATCGAGCGCCATGTACGGAATCCACACGCCGACAAGCGGTTCTTCTGCTTTTGCGGTCGTTTCTGCGGCGTTGCTATCCTCCTGCTCCGGCGCAGTGCTTGGGAATACGACTTCAACGGAGTTTTCCGCCGCACTCGGCTCTGCGTTTTTCTCCCGTCCCGCCGCGCTTTTCATCGCCAGAAATACGGCCGCAACCAAAATTAAAACCGCGATGACATAATGATACTTTTTAATTACGATCATACGCTTTTTCCTTTCTCTCTGCGTTCCCTTGACCGCCAAACGGATTTGCGGTAAGATAATCATAAGTATGAGACAAGCGAGGAAAATATGATGGATTTTAAACCGGAACCCGTGCAGTTCACACTGCTGATCTATTATTGTATCATCAATATCACAGCCGCAGTCCTGACCGTTACCGATAAGCGCCGCGCACAGAAAAAGCAGTGGCGTGTCCCGGAGCGCACGCTCCTTTTGCTCGGTGCGGCAGGCGGCGCACTCGGCGAATTTATCGCCATGCTGTGTATCCGCCACAAAACAAAACACCTGAAATTTGTGATCTCCATGCCCGTTTTCATCGTGCTGCACACCGTCCTTTTCTATCGGATTTTTTTGCTTTGAGGGAGACTTTAATGAACACAAAATATAAAAATCTGCTGTTTGATGCCGATCAGACGCTCATCGATTTTGAAAAAGACATGCCGCTCGCATTTCAATATATGTACGAGCAATCGGGACTTGCAAAGCAAAAGCCATACAGCGCAGAGATTCTGCGCCTTTATAACGACTGCAACGAAAGCTGGTGGCGGCGTTTTGAGCAAAAGCTCTGCACCAAAGCGGAGCTGTACCGCAACCGTTTCGTCGATTTCTTCGAGGTCGCGGGGCTCACACCGGTCAGCATCGATTTTTTGCAAGACCTGTATGTCTCCGGCATAGCGAAAACCGGCACGCCGCTGCCGGGCGCTTTAGATATGCTACGTGCGCTTTCAGAGCGTTACGGCCTCTACATCACCACAAACGGAAATCCGATCTCGCAGCCCGGACGCCTCAAGAATTCCGGCGTCACGGCCTTTATGAAGGGCTGCTTTATTTCCGATGAGATTGGCGCGGCAAAGCCGGATAAAAAATATTTTGATTATGTCCTTGCGCACATACCGGACGCGAGCACCGAAAACTGTCTCGTCATCGGCGATTCGCTTTCGGCGGACATCAAAGGCGCGCAGAACGCCGGTTTAGACAGCTTATGGTATAACCCTAATCGCAAAGCAAACACCCTTTCCATACCGCCCAACTTTGAAGCCGCAAGCTACGAAGATATCGTAAGAATTTTGCTGTAAGGAGCTTTTATGGAAAACCCAGACATCGACCGCCCGGCCATGCACATCGGCTTCCCCTTTTTCGCGGCGCTGTTTGTCGCCTCTTTCTTCGGCGCGCCGTTTGCCGCCGTTTCGGCGGTTTTGCTGTTCGCCGCCGTTTTTCTGCTTTTTCTGTTTAAGCAGCATCGACAACGGCCGAATTTCGTGCTTTCCCTCATCGCTGCCGCAGCCGCATTCGCGGTGTTTGCAGTTGCAATGAATCTATTTGTGCTGCCCACGGAGCGTTATGACGGCGGCACATATACCGTTACCGGAAACGTAGAGTCGTTCCTCACGAAAAGCAACGGGCGGTTCTATTACAAGCTGCATGTGACGCACATCGACGAGCCTGTACAGGATGTCGATTTTTCGGTACGCCTCTCCCACAGCGAGGCTTTCCCGGCAGAGATTGGCGACACGGTCACGTGCGAAGCGAAGTTCTTCGCGTTTGAAGACAGTCTCGGGCTCTCCCCGCGCACCTCGTGGCTTGCGGATAACATGGTCTTATCCGCCTATGTCACGGATTACGAATCCGTGCAGGTCATGCCTGCCGAAAAGCGCCCGTTTTCATATTATGTAAACCAAATCCGCACGCATTTTCACAATTTGATTTTGGAAAACTACCCCAAAGCCGAAGGCTCTGTGCTTTCCGCCATGCTGCTCGGCCTGCGGGACGATATGGAAACCGAGCTTGTCTCCGCCTACAAAAAGGCCGGTGCTTCGCACATTTTGGCCATATCCGGCATGCACATGGCGATCTTAACGCAGTTCACCCTCGGTTTTCTGGGTCTGCTCGGGCTGAAACGCCGCCCGGCCGCGCTCGTTTCCGCGGTGTTTACGCTGCTTTTTATGTTCGTCTCGGGGCTTTCGGCCTCTGTGGTGCGCAGCGGCATTATGCAGCTCATTTTGCTTTTCGGCATTCTTCTCGGTCGCCAAGCGGAACCGCTCAACTCCCTTGCGGTTGCCGTTTTGACCATGAGCTTATTAAACCCGTTCTGCGCGGGCGATGTCTCCCTGTTGTTCTCATTTTCGGCGACGCTCGGCATCATCCTGCTTGCGCCCCGCATCACAAAAGCCGTCACGAAAAATATTCGCAAGCCGCAGCGGAAAGCGCACCTCGCAAAGCTTGTTTCTGCATTTTCCATCTCGCTTTCGGCGGTGCTTTTCACTGCGCCGCTGCAGCTTTATTTATACGGCACGGTGCAATTCGTTTCGGTGCTCACATCGCTTTTGGTGTTGGAGATTTCCGCGTGGCTGCTGCGGTTCGGGCTCATCGCCGCCTTGCTGCTCGCCGTCCCCGTCCTCTCCCCGTGCGCCGCGCCGTTCGTGTTTTTAAGCGGCATTTGCGTGAAAGCGCAGAATTTCATCATCACGCTTATCGCAGAGCACATTCCCGGTACGCTGCGTATCTCCGGCAAATATCTGCCCGTAACCGTCGTAATCTGCGTCCTTTTCTTCACGCTTTCCATGCTTCTCTACCGCCGCAAAAATAAAGCGCTGCCATGCGTTTTAGCGGTGTGCATCCTGCTTTGCGGCATGGGTGCACACGCGCTTTTGAACCAAAGCGCCGCACGCCTTGTCGTTTTCTGCACCGATTACGCCGCCTGCACGGCGATTATCACAAACACCTCCGCCGCGGTGCTCGGGTGCAGCGGAAATGCCGCTTCCGTTGAGACCGCCCTGCGCGCGAACGGTGCGGAGCAGATCACCCTTTTACACGTGCAGCCTGATGAAAAAAGCATCCGCTGCGCCGAAAAGCTTGCACAGCTTTTCGAGGTCAAGCAGAGTCTCGTGCCGGACACCGTGTATTACCCTGCAGAAAACGCTGCGTTTTACGATTTCAGTTATGCCGGCGCGCTTCCCTCCGGCAGCTTCACGGTCACGGACGGCGGCGAGACCGTCACGGTCACCGTAAACGGCACGGAAATTTACCTTGAAACGAAACGCAGCACGTCGCTTTCCCGCGACACAGATATTTTGGTGACAGAAAAACCGCAAAGTGCGGTCTCTGCCCCGTTTACGATTTTAAAAACAAATGGTATAATAGAGGATACCGAAGCTTCGCTTTCGCCCGGCGCATACCTCTTTATGACGGAGCACGAAAGCATCCGGCTCGATTTTGACGAGCGCGGCACGTACACGGTATACGGCGGCTAAGCCGCAACGAAAGGAAAACACTATGCCCGAGATCACGGAAACCAAACTCAAGGAGCAGATTGCAAAAGAGCAAATCGGCAGCCTTTACTTTTTGTACGGCGACGAAAAGCTGCTCGTGCGCCGCAATTTAAATCGCCTGTTAAAAAAACTGGACGGCAATTTCCCGGAATTCAACTTTCAGGAATTCCCGCACGACGCGCCCGTAGACAGCATTGCGGACGCCGTTGTCGCCATGCCGTTTATGGCAGAGCGCAAGTGCGTCACGGTCTCCGACCTCAACGTGGAAGCCATGAACACCGCGGAGCTCGATAAGCTCTACGAATTGCTCGATACGATTCCCGAAACGACCGTGCTTATTCTTTATCTGCCCACGCTCGAGATCGACCCGAAAAAGAGCGCAAAGTGGCGCACGTTTTTAAAGAAGCTCGACACGCGCGGCTTTTCCCTGCCCTCGCTGCGCCTGAAAGACAACGAGCTTGAAAAATACGTCTGCCGCGAGGCCGAAAAGGCAAACTGCCTGCTCTCCCGCAAGCTTGCCGAGCGCATCGTGCAGTACGTCGGCAACGACTTAAACGCCCTCACAAACGAAGTGACAAAGCTCTGCGCCTTTGCGGGCGGCGGCGAGATCACCGCCGAGCAGGTGGAAAAAACGGTCACGAAAAACATGGAAACAACCGTGTTTCTCTTGAGCAATGCCCTCGTGCGCGGCGATTACAGCAAAGTGTATGCGCTGCTTGATCTACTGATGGCCCAGCGCGAAGAACCGTACACGATTCTGGCCGTTTTAAGCAGTGCTTATATCGACATGTACCGCGTGCGCGCCGCGATTGAATCCGGTAAAACGTCCATGGCGCCGACGGAATACGGCGATTACCGCGGCCGCGATTTTAGATTAAAATATGCCGAGCGCGACGTGCGCGACCTTTCCATCGAAATGCTGCGTGAATGCCTTTCGCTTTTACTCAACTGCGATCTTTCCATCAAGCTTTCGGGTGGCGAAAACATGGACAGAATCGCACTCGAAAAGCTTTTCGCCCAGCTTTTGTACGTCGCGCACCGCGGCAGCGTGGCCTAAAGGAGCTCTTATGATCCACATGAACGAAGCCCTCATCGTCGAGGGCCGGTATGACAAAAGCAAGCTTTCCGCGCTGACCGACGCTATCATCGTCACAACGAACGGCTTTGGCATCTACAAGGATGCTGAAAAGCGCGATTTCATCCGCAAGCTCGCCAAAGAGCGCGGCATCGTCATTTTGACGGACAGTGACAACGCCGGTCGGCAGATCCGCGCGTATATCACGTCTTTCGTGCCGTCAAATCAAATTCGCCACGCGTATATTCCGGATATTTACGGCAAAGAAAAGCGCAAAGCGGCGCCTTCCAAAGAGGGCAAGCTCGGCGTGGAGGGCATTTCCTCGGAAATTTTACTGGAAATTTTAAAAGAAGCCGGCGCTTCCGTTGAGGGCAGCACAACCGATTTTCAACCCCTGACCCCGGCAGACCTCATGTCTCTCGGTCTCACCGGCGGCGTAAACAGCGCCACACTGCGCCAAGGCGTTTTGAAAGCACTTGATCTCCCCGAAAACCTCACGACCAAAATGCTCCTGCGCTGGGTGACGAGCGAAGAAAAAAAGGCGCAGCTTTTAGCCGCCGTGGAAAAAATCAAAAACGGTGCTTGACAAACCGAAAAGCGCCGACTATAATAAGCACAATGGCTGTGAAAGAAAGAAGTACGCGTTTTCATCGGCACAGAGAGCCTGCGGGTGGTGTAAGCAGGTGCGAAAAAACGCCGAAATACATTCCGGAGCTGTCTTTTTGAACGGGTTCCCAGTAAAAAAGTCCGTGTGCGCACGTTACAGCGCAAGGGTATGTTTGTACCCGTTGAGGTTTCAGGTGTGAGCCTGAAATAAACTGAGGTGGTACCGCGAACCACAAAACGAAACGTGTTCGCCCTCATAGATCAAGTGAGGGTGTTTTTTTATATTCAAAATTCCCCTCCTTGAAGATCAAGGGGGCTTTTTTATTGCCCCAAAAGCCCAAAACCTGAAAATCGAAAGGAACGAAACAACATGGGTATTTACGAAGAATTACAGGCCCGCGGCCTCATTGCACAGGTCACGGACGAAGAGCGCATCCGCAACCTTATCAACAACGGCGAAGCCACGTTCTACATCGGCTTTGATTGCACCGCAGACAGCCTTACGGCCGGTCACTTCATGGCGCTGACCTTAATGAAGCGCCTGCAGATGGCGGGCAACAAGCCGATTGCCCTCATCGGCGGCGGCACCACGATGATCGGCGACCCGAGCGGCCGCACCGATATGCGCAAGATGCTCACGATGGAAGACATCGAGCACAACGCCGCCTGCTTCAAGCGCCAGATGGAAAACTTCATCGATTTCTCCGACGGCAAGGCTCTCATGGTCAACAATGCCGATTGGCTCTTAAAGCTCAATTATGTCGAGCTCTTGCGTGAAGTGGGCGCATGCTTCTCTGTCAACAACATGCTGCGCGCCGAGTGCTATAAGCAGCGCATGGAAAAGGGGCTCTCTTTCCTTGAGTTCAACTACATGATCATGCAAAGCTACGACTTCTACGCCTTGTTCCAGAAGTACGGCTGCAATTTACAGTTCGGCGGCGACGACCAGTGGAGCAACATGCTCGGCGGCACGGAGCTCATCCGCAGAAAGCTCGGCAAGGACGCCGCAGCCATGACCATCACCCTGCTCACCGATTCTCAGGGCAAGAAGATGGGCAAAACCGCCGGCAACGCCGTGTGGCTTGACCCGAACAAAACTTCCCCGTTCGATTTCTACCAGTACTGGAGAAACGTAGACGACAGCGACGTTTTGAAGTGCATCAAGATGCTGACGTTCCTGCCGCTTGACGAGATTGAAAAGATGGAAAGCTGGGAAGGCAGCCAGCTGAACCGCGCAAAGGAGATCCTCGCGTTCGAGCTCACCCAGATGGTACATGGCGCCGAGGAAGCCCGGAAGGCACAGGAAGTCGCACGCGCACTGTTCGGCAGCGGCGCAAACTCCGAGAACATGCCGACCACCGAGATCACCGCAGCCGACCTCACCGACGGCGCAATCAACATTCTCGACCTCATGCAGAAAGCCGGTCTCATCGCATCTAAGGGTGAGGGCCGCCGCCTCGTGCAGCAGGGCGGCGTTTCCGTCGACGACGTAAAGGTCACCGATATCGCCAAAACCTGCACCGCAGCCGACTTTGAAAAAGGCCACGTCATCATCAAAAAAGGCAAAAAGGTCTTCCATAAGGTCGTTTTGAAGTAAGTAAAAAAGTATAGCAAAAGGCATACGCTCCGTTTTCAGGAACGTATGCCTTTTTTGTTATGCGCTATCTAATTACCCTGAAAAATCCAGTTTCTCTTGTTTTGTATTTATTCTCTTATTTTATTGTATACTTCCATACCACATAATCATCCAATGTTTCAATATTATCCACTTGAACATTTGGGCTACCATGCTCTTGGAAATACGTTAAAATACGCGTTTCAGATGACGTATTGCTGACGTAATAGACGTTTTTGCTTGGCAGAGCTGCAAGCGTATTTTCAAAGCCGAGGGACTCAATGTAGTCCTGCACACTTGGGTGGTTTTGCGTCACACCACTCAAAAACAATACATTTTTCGGAAAGCAGGCTCTGCTGCTTTTAAACACACTAAAATCATAGTACAGCGTCTGAATTGCCGTGCCAAAATCTAAAATATATAAATTTTCCGGCGTCTCATTCACTTTCGCTAGAAATTTCGGACGCAGTTTCCCAGAAATCACGGATTTAGTATACTTTTCTGGAGAATAGCTCGCTGAATAATAAAACGTACTGTCTACATACGTGCGGTATGCTGCAGCATCTTCCACAGGTGCGGTATTGTCCGGCAGATAGTTTATCCCCTGCCATCCGCCTACCAGGAGCGCGGCGGCACACAACAGAGCTTCCGTCGCCTTGCTGCGCTTAAAAAACGGCTCACAGAAATACGCGATCAATACGGCGGCGCAGAACAGAAAACCAAATTCTACGCGATAGACCCACCGTCCAAGTCTGTAAAAATAGACCAGAAATCCAAGTACCATCAGTGCTGACACCGCCGGCACCCAAAGCTTTTTGGAATTTGTAATGGCGCAGAATAATCCGAGCAGCACACAGCAAAGCGTCATCGGATAATAGAGTTGGCGCAACCGAATCATGCTGAGCGCTTCGCGAATACTCGGATGCAGATTCACACGATGTGCATTGATAATATCCAATACTTGCTGCATCTTCTCTGTACTAAACACCGCTTGATCTGCAAAATCCCAATGCAGAATCATTTGATAATCGTTTTCCGATACGCCGATTGCTGTAAGTTCGTCGCGCAGATCTTCATAATCACACCAGGTGTAATCTAATATCTGGGAGCGGATTTTCGTAAATGTATAGTATTCTGTATAATCTGGATTGGCTGTATATGTAAGTGCATTTACAATATTAAACAAAAAGATAGTAACTATAAAAACTATCCCTGGTACAGCAATTTTAAGAAAAAACTCATATAACTTCATCTGTTTTTGCTTAAAACAAATCACTATATGATAAACAACAAGTACACTAGAAAACGCTATCGCCATAAAGAAAGCATTTCTACGAACCAAACATCCCGTTATAGCCAACAAAGCTCCTAATACACAGCATTTCCTCCTATTTTGTTCAAACAGCGCCCAAACAAACAACAGACATCCACACATAGATGCCGCAATCGCTGTTTTTGTAAACTGTGGCAAGATATACAGATCACGTGCGGCAAAGGCTGTAATCCAGACAACAGTCAGAATCGCTGTGCCAAGACGAAGTTTCTGCACAAGTACATAAGTGAGCGCAAGAAAAGACAAAAAGCAAAGAAGCATTTGCAGCCAAAAATACCAGCTTATTGCCGGAAAAAGACTATACAGCGGCACAAAAAGCCAGCCAATGAAAATGTTGAAGAACATCATGTGGGCATCTGGGTGGCCGGTATACGCACCGGAAACCACCATTTCCATGATGAAATCATCCGAAACCTCATATTTTATACTGCAAAAAAGAAGAATGCACAACAGCAGAACCGCCTGCGCTGCTGCTAAGACAAAAAACAATTTCTTTTTGCCAAAGTGCTCCTGCAAATCGATCGCCGGAGCGCTTTGAATCTGCTGTACATCGCTTGTCATTAGCGATTACCGTACATTTTTTCGTAGTAATTCTGATACTCGCCGCTAATGATGGTCTGCCACCACTCGCGGTTATCGAGGTACCACTGGATGGTCTTCTTGATGCCGTCCTCAAACTTGGTCTCCGGCAGCCAACCCAGCTCGTTATGAATCTTGGTCGGGTCGATGGCATAGCGCATATCGTGGCCCTTGCGATCGCCAACATGCGTGATAAGGCTCTCTGGCTTGCCGAGCTCCTTGCAGATGATCTTTACGATCTCGATGTTCTGCTTTTCATTGTGGCCGCCGACGTTGTATACCTCGCCAACACGACCCTTATGGATGATGAGGTCAATCGCCTTGCAGTGATCCTCTACATACAGCCAGTCACGGACATTGAGACCTTCGCCGTAAACAGGAAGGGGCTTGTCTGCCAGAGCATTCGCGATCATCAGCGGGATCAGCTTCTCCGGGAAATGATAAGGACCGTAGTTGTTGGAGCAGCGGGAAATGGTCACAGGCAGACCGTAGGTACGGTGATAAGCCAAAACCAGCAGATCTGCACCGGCTTTGGAGCTGCTGTACGGAGAGCTGGTGTGGATCGGTGTCTCCTCGGTGAAGAACAAGTCGGGACGGTCCAACGGCAGGTCGCCGTAAACCTCGTCGGTAGAGACCTGATGGTAGCGCTGGATACCGTACTTACGGCAAGCGTCCATCAGCGTTGCGGTACCCATAATATTCGTCTGGAGGAAGATGCCCGGGTCTTCGATGGAACGGTCAACATGGCTTTCCGCGGCAAAGTTCACCACAATGTCCGGATGCTCTTCTTCAAACAGCTTATTTACAGCTTCGCGGTCGCAGATATCGGCCTTCACAAAGCGGAAATTCGGGTTATCCATGACAGGCGCCAGCGTAGACAGGTTGCCTGCGTAGGTCAACTTATCGAGGCAGACAATGCGGTAATCCGGGTATTCTCTCAGCATGTGAAAAATAAAATTGGAACCAATAAATCCGGCGCCGCCGGTAACGATGATCGTCATAATTTAACTCCTTTTGCTGTGGAACTTACTCCTGGGTCTTCGTACTGCGAACGGAACTTCTGATCGTACCTTCTGCAACTATTTTCAAGTGCGCGCCATACGGGGATTTACCGTACTTTTCCGCAGAATGCAGCAGTTCTTCTTTATCGATCCAGCCGAAGCGGTAAGCAATCTCCTCCGGTGCAGAGATCTTTACGCCCTGACGTTTTTCGACCATACGCACAAAATCTGCTGCATCTACAAGACTATCCATTGTACCAGTATCCAGCCAGGCAAAGCCGCGGCCGAGCAGTTCGACATCCAGATTGCCTTCCAGAAGATATATTTCGTTCAGCGTTGTGATCTCCAGTTCGCCGCGTGCGGAAGGCTTAACCTCAGCGGCTTTTTTGGAAACGCCCGCCGGGTAGAAATACAGGCCCGTGATTGCATAATTGCTCTTTGGATGCTTGGGCTTCTCTTCCACGGAGATCACCTTGCCTGCATCATCAAATTCCACGATACCGAAGCGTTCTGGATCAGCTACATAATAACCGAAGATCGTTGCCGTGCCGTTTTCGGCTCTGCTGCTTGCGTTCTGGAGAATGCGGGAGAAACCATTTCCGTAGAAAATATTATCGCCGAGGATCATTGCACACGGTTCGTCACCGATGAATTCTTTACCGATGAGTAACGCCTGCGCAAGCCCTTCCGGCGCTTCTTGCACAGCATAAGAAAGAGTGATGCCAAACTGACTGCCGTCTCCCAGCAGATTGTGGAAGCGCGGGGTGTCCTCCGGCGTAGAGATGATCAGAATGTCCCGGATCCCCGCCAGCATCAGGGTAGCCAGGGGGCAGTAGATCATGGGCTTGTCATATACCGGCAGAAGCTGTTTGGATGTCACCATGGTCAGCGGGTATAGTCTCGTGCCGGCACCACCGGCTAGAATGATTCCTTTCACTGTTTACATCCTCCGTTTTCTTTATTCTCATGCATTCGCCGGGTGCTGCTCAGACATCCGGCTTTGCAAACTAGTTTGGCACAACATAGAGGCCGTCCTCTGTTTCCAGATACAGGTTCAGGGTGCTCCCCTCTTCAGGCATCGGTACTTCACAGCTAAAGCTTCCGTACGCACCATTCCAATTATCTTCTGTAAAGCCAGAGTAATACTGCATTGCATAGTAAAATTGCTCCGATCCATCTGGGGCCATTATGCCAACATATATATTGGAGGCAAAGGAGTTCACATCATCTGCATAGAGATATCCATCCATACACAGCATTCCATCCTGCTCCCACCGATTCAGCTCATAATGCAGAGACTCTGTTCCATCTGCCGCTTCCGAAGTATTCAGGCTTTTTTCTTCGCTGACCACTCTATAAATCGAATACCCGTCCTGCGTGCGCTTTACACAAGCCATCGTCGCGTTGGCATCATAATGATCCTGAATATAAGCAAGCCGCTTTGCCATGTACCATTCAGAATTAGATACGAACAGCGTGTACGGATTATTCACGCTGTCACGGAAGGGATTTGCGATCCCATAATAAGCTCCAACATCGTCCACCAGCGGAGAATGTGTCCGCCATCCGCCCAAATAGTAGATATTACTATATTCTGCTGGGTTCGGCGCATTCCAAATGCTGTAGTATATGTCCGGAACTCCATCGCTAACCGGAGATGAAATGTACAAGTGCACCTTGTCCTCTGTAATCAGCTCTATCAGTTCCGTATTTGATTCCCCCTGCAATTGCTCTTTATCGCTCTGATATATACTTACGTATGTAGGAAGCGATACGAAAAACACTGCTCCAGCAATTCCAAGCGAGAGCTTGCGTCGATTCATCCCGAGGCCATCGCTCCCTCTGGCAAAAAAGAGAAGTACAACCATAGCAGACAGGAAGATGGAAACATCAATTCGATTTACCAGAAATCGTCCCTGATAAAACAGAAAAAACTGTATTCCGGCAAACGCCATGCATTCATACATGAAGAGGAGATACTTGCCCCTGTCCTTTTTCCTATAACTCAGCAAACAGAACAGTGCCGCAATCCATAATCCTGCTGCATACGAATACTGTATCAGCCCTTTTGTCAGTTCCTTAAATGCATGAACAATATACGAAGCATTAATCTCTGGTGATTTACGAAGCGCCACCAGTTGCTTCATGACATCAATCGTAAAACGATCCGGATCTCCAAATTCCCACATTTTATACTGATTCAGATCCTCTGCGGAAATTCCCAGCGATTCGTACAGCGCCTGATTCTCCTCGTAATCAGGGAAGCCATAATCCATTAATTCCGCGCGCAAATTATTATATTCCACATATTCTTTCCACGCCGGAACTCTGGCATATAAAAGCCCATCAACAACCTCGCAAGCAAAGCACAGGACAATAATTAATACAAATATCCCCACTAGCTTTTTGATTTTTTTTCCGTCGTGCTCTTTCAGAATCGGTAGCAAATAGTACACACCAACGCCAAACCATAGAGCCAGCAGCATTTCAAACACTCTAAAGCGATAAAAGCTTCCAAGCAGGATAAGCGCTCCTCCGATCACATACTGACTCCAATGTCTTTTTTCTGTAAAACATAAAAGACCATGAGCAAGCCTGCTGTCACGGCAATTCCAGCTGTTTTGGAAAACTGGATACATGTAAAATACTGATAGCCAAAAAGGTTCCAGAGAAGTGCCGCCGAAAAGCCGCCGAAGAATACGCCCAAACTCCGAAGCATCATCCATGTAATTACCCAAAAGGATACTCCAACAATGACAATTTGCGCAAGCGCATACCATGGAACACGCGGAAACACCGTAAGAAGCAACTTAATAAAGCGTCCCCAAAGGATGTTAATAAAGACAAGATGACTATTATATCCGCCATAGGTAGAGAAAGAACCATGTGCAATTTGTGCAAGCGTCGTATCGTCATTTGTCTCATAGCGTGCATGGAAAAAAAACAGAAATACCATTGCTCCAACGCAGGTAATTGCCAGTGAAAGCCATACCGCCCAGTGCTTCTTGATGTACCTTAAAATCGGGCTTTGAAGTTCATTTTTCTTCATATTTATTCGTCCATCCTGTCTTCGCAGCCCCTACACAGATAAATTAAAGAGCCTCAATTTATTTTTTCCCAAAATCAGCCAATGTAATTTCACCAGAACGCTGAACTGTTCCGTTGTCTTTTTGAATGCCAAAAACTTTAGCAGACAGCAGCAGGCACGCCAAAGCAATCAAACAATAAACGATACCGGCAATTGTCCCCATTCCATTCACGATAAACATGGGAGAGAGTGAAACAATCAGCATATCCATAATGGACAGGAAAATCCATGCAAATCCGAAATCCTCCAGAACTCCGCTCTTAAACTCAGGATCTGTAACCCGAAGCAGTATAACGCCGGTAGCCATTACGCCTGTCGTAAGGCCAAAAATATAGATCCCACGTTCAAACCAGTAATTGTGGAAAAAGCGCTTGCTGATGACAAACTGCCAAAACACCACAAGGATCAGCCCCAGCGCGCTAAGTGCTACAATCGGAATCCAATATTTCAGAACAATGTTTACATTAATGGAGGCAACACCGAAACCGACCAGATAGTCTGTAGCCGTACTGCCTACACGCGTAACCACCTGCTTATCCACATATTGGTTCAGCTTAAACAGGCTAAGCACCCATTGCAGCAGGATGCTTGTAATCAGTGCTAATCCATACACTGGGAACGAAAGGGACGGAAAAACAATCTTCAGACCCTCGTTAATTAAATACGCCAGACCGACAGCTACCAAAACCAGAGTGATGTGCCACGTCAGCGGATCAATGGACATCGGGCTGACCGTATTTTTCCCCATAGAGGTACGATTTTCCTCAGCAATTAAACCGGTCTTCATATCCTCCGGCAGTTCGTCCACACGAGTAATGAGTCTTGTATACCCCTTGCGTGCGCCAATATTGATCAGGATAACGCCGATTACAATACCACTAATCAAACCAATCGTCGCAAAAGTCTGTCCAATGCTTGTTGCTTCATCCCATCCCATGTCCTGAAACGCGGCTCCCATAGCGGCCGCAGTTCCGTGACCTCCGACAAAGCCGGCCGGCAATAGTACACCAAACCCCGCATTAATCCCATTGAACAGCAGTGGGAGAATTAAAACTCCAATTAGGATGAAAAACCCGAACTGAAAAATCTCCGCCGCTGCATTCACCAGAAATGTATCTCCAACGCTGGTAAACATATTTTTAAACGAAACCTTCTTCTTGTTTCCAAGGAACATCGTCGCAAAAAGCACTGCGATCAAAATAGAAGAATAGCTGGAGATTTCTGTGCTGAAGGGCAGAACGTTCAAAAAGTATTTTCCAAGGAACAGTCCGATCACGCCCGCCAGTAGGGACGACGGAATATAGAGCTTCTGAATAAATTTGATTTTACTGCGAAGTATTTTCGCTACGAAAAGCAGCGCAGACATAATGCAGAAGTCATACAGGATATTAATTGCATGAATTTCCATTTCATTTCCTCCTCAATCTACCTTTAATCTCTTTCAAGCATAAAGGGATAATCCACTCGGCTTCCATCTTGCGCAGGCACATAGTTCTCCTCAAACATCCGCTGTGTAATCCGGTCAAGCTCTTCTCTTGTGTCTGCGCCAACATAAAGGCGCGTCAGATAAGACCTAGGACCGTAATTATCCACAGTTTCACCATCTTTATAGAAAATCATACTCTCAAGCACATTTGGATCCTTTGCCAGCTCAAGCAACTTGGACATATCCGCAATTACCGCATCCTGCTTTCCAACAAAGTAAATTCCTTCACAATGTCTGGTAAAATACGGGTCATGCTGCTGCATTGTCCTCCTCACCTGATCCGGATCGTATACATAGTCAAGGAGCAACTCTTCAATACTCAATCCGCACGAATAGGTCACCAATTCATGCTCATAGCCGAACAGCCGTCCGGCAATCTCGCATACCTCCACGCCATGTTCCGAATAAAAGAACTGCATAGAGAGTGCCCCTTCCTTTTGTCCCACGGCGTCCGCAAATTTCTGCTGCACTTCTCTGGCCTCATCTAGAATTTGATGAATCGCCTTTGCCGGATATACTACTCTATTCAGTAGTGGCAGGGTATCTCCAGTTTGCGGATTTTTCTCTCGATCCGCCAGACTGATCGGATAAACCTTTCCATCCACAATCCAGCTCATCATATTATACTCTCGACCATGACTATACTCTTCCACTAAAATGCTGGTACGCACACCAGAGCTTCGACACACCACATCCTCAAATTTCTCACGGATTTCATCCACGGAGTGCACCACATAAATTCCCTTTGATCCATAGCCGTTGACCGGCTTAATGACTAGAGGAAACTCAAACCCAGCTAAATCAGCGTCCGAAAAATCGGATTCCAGCTTTTTATTTTTCGGCACATGTACGCCCAGTTCCTTCATCAGCGCCTTTGTCCGATCCTTTTCTCTATAATAGTCCAGTTTATCCGGTGTGGCATACCAACGTAGGTTTGCTTTATCCGCAATTTTTGTAATCTGTTCAAATAGCAGATCAGAAAATGATCCAATTATACCATCTGCATGTTCCGTTTTACACATTTCTGCAAAAGCATCTACATCGCGAACATCAATTGTATAGGCTTTATCCGCGATCTTTTTCGCTGGCCCATCGGGATACCCATCGCAGACAATCACATAATAGCCCCGTTTCTTTGCCGTTTGAGCCAATGCAATAAATTCGTCCATAGAACCTGCGATAACAAGTCTATGCTGCTGTTCACTCATCCGTTTCACGCGCTCCTTTCCCTTCATAGATTTCTTTTAAAACAAACTGTGGCGTTTGATTTAAAACCATAAAAGCTCTTCCGACATACTCACCCAGCAGTCCAATACAGGCCATAATCACCCCAAACGACAGCAGCAGCATACACATCAGTGATGTGTAGCCACTCGGCATGGCCACCCCCGCAATTCGTTTAATAATCAAAACGATTGCCCAGATAACCGCACATGCCGCAGCAATAATTCCCACAAATCCGCTGATTCGCAGTGGCAGTACCGTAAATCCTGTGAAGTTCGACCAGAGCTTCACGAGTTTCCCAAAATTATAGCCAGACGTTCCTTCCTGACGCTCAAAATGCTCGACCTCGACGTTTGCGATCTTCCCTGCGGTACGTAGGAACAGCCCCTCCATAAATGAATATGGAGCATTATATTTGATAATTTCATCCGTTATGTACCTTCGTACCAGCCAGAAACTAGTAAAACTGATATCCTTGGGTTTTTTCAAAAACACCGTCTCAAACAGATCATCCATTTTTGTCAGCACGCGGCGGTAAAAAGAATGGCGTTTATGCGGATACTTCCCAAGGACCAAATCATATCCCTCCTGAAATTTCTGAAACAGCAATGGGATATTCTTGGGATGAGTCTGCATATCATCATCCATGTTCAACACCGCATCACCTGTAACATAATGCAGAGCCGCAACTTGTGCATTGGCCTGTCCTCCATTTCTCGCCAAATCCACCACTTTTATATTTTCAAACGTGTCTGCAATTTCTTTCAGGAATCCGATCGTTTCAGGTTTCGGCGAGCAGTCATTGACCAGTATAATCTCATAATCATCAACAGGAATCTTTTCTATTTCCCGAATTGTTTCACTCACCATAGTCTTCAGAATTGGCATAGAATTATAGCAAGGAACAATAATTGACAGCTTCATAAATTACTTCTCCTCAATTTCTCAGTTGTTATTTCAGGAAGAAAATTAAAATTCCTGCAAGAATTACAATAATCCCCATCAATTTTCTCCGTGTAATCTTCTCCTTCAAGATTAGCCAACTCAAAAATGCCACGACGACCTGCCCAAATGCATCGCAAGCCGGTGCCATTGACAGTGGCAACACATGATAAGCAATTACAGTACACAGCGTTGAAGCCACCATAATTCCATATCCTAAAATTACCCTGACGTTCAGATACTGATAAATCCAGTGCTTATACGTCCTCTGAGCTGCCGATTTCAACAGTAGCTGCGAAAATCCCGCAATAACAACACCAAGCACCATAATCAGTGCATGAATCAGCAAATCACTCATCGGCAGTCACCACCAGATAGACACCAACAATGATTACCGCAGCTCCTAATATCATTGTCCATGTTATTTTTTCGTGAAACAGTAGTGCACCAAATAGCATGGTCCATATCGTGGAGATGCTTTTATTTGCATACGCTGTGTTTAATGGCATAATTTTCAAGAACTGCTGCCAAAGCAGGGCATAAATAAACATCAGGAATATACTTGCACCGTACAGTAGAAGGAATTGAACCGATAAAAAACGGCATGCAGAAGCCATCTTGGTAAAAATTCCAGTTATCGAATATAAGAGAACAGACAGCTGAAGTCCTACGATTCCCAGCAGCCGTTTTTTTCCGCTCCCTGAGCTCTTCTGGTTGATCGTCTTATCTTTCATAAAATTTCTTCACGCAATTGCATACCGTCTTGATGTCCTTCTCTTCCAGCCCATAATACATAGGCAGTCTTGTCAACCGGTTGCTCTCCTTGGTGGTATAAACGTCTTCGCCCGCAAAGCGGCCAAACTTCAGTCCAGCCTCGGCGGAATGCAGGGGAACATAATGGAACATGGAGTAAATATCATGCTCCTTCAGATAGGCGATCATGGCCGTACGCTCCTCTAGATCACGAAGCTTGATCCAGAACATATGCGCGTTGTGGCCGCAGCCCTCCGGAATGTGGGCGATTTCCAACTTTCCCTGCTGCTCCAGCGGCGCAAGACGCTCCTGATAGTGGTGCCAACTGGCAAGCCGAGCGTTGTTGATCTTCTCGGCCTCTTCCAGCTGTGCCAGCAGGTAGGCCGCATTCATGTCAGAGGGCAAATATGAAGAACCATAGCCCACCCAAGTATACTTATCAACCTGTCCCCGCAAGAACCGGCTCCGGTTGGTGCCTTTTTCCCGGAGGATCTCCGCAGCCTCATTGTTCTCTTCATCGCGGATCAGCAGTGCACCGCCCTCGCCCATAGAGTAGTTCTTGGTCTCATGGAAGCTGAAGCAGCCAAAATCGCCGATGGTGCCCAATGCTTTGCCATGGTAGGTATTCATGACGCCCTGCGCCGCATCCTCTACCACCTTTAGATTGTGCTTTCTGGCGATTTCCATGATGGTATCCATCTCACAGGCCACGCCCGCATAGTGGACCGGAACGATCACACGGGTCTTATCGGTAATGGCTGCCTCGATCTTGGTCTCGTCAATGTTCATGGTATCCGGACGAATATCCACAAATACAAGCTTTGCACCAGCCAGCACAAAGGCATTGGCCGTAGACGAGAAAGTAAAGCTTGGCAGGATCACTGTAGTAGTCAAGAAAAGTAGACACGAAAAATATTTATTTTTGATTTGCTTTTTC